>Ga0182740_1000066_pt1 | contig 197904 bp, 182 predicted proteins | sample eDN5th37CKraftBY_FD_128872 | JGI IMG/M metagenome (GOLD analysis project Ga0182740, IMG submission 128872) | Enriched backyard soil microbial communities from Emeryville, California, USA - eDNA 5th pass 37_C Kraft BY (version 2) (version 2) | ecosystem: Environmental > Terrestrial > Soil >... | reverse complement strand
TTGCCCGCGCGGCCTCGAAGAAGCTGGCATTGATCGCCGTCGCCAGAAAGCTGCTAACCGCCCTCAACGCAATGGTCCGCGACCGAAAATGCTTCGCCTAGAACACAGTTGCCATTCCGTTACATTTGGGCAATCCACCCAACGCTGCAGAACGAAGTGGCCGAACCGCTACCAGCACCATCCCGCTCTTCAAGATTTCCATGCATTGAGCGATGAATTTTCACCGTCCGAGGCGTACTCCCAAGATGCGCGAACATTATAGCACGACGATGAGCGAGAGGTGGCTCGGCGAAGCCGAGACGGCGACGGCGCCTGCCGCTCGTGCCGTGCTCATCTGCAAAGATTGGCTGCCAGGCAACAGGGAAGTCTGGATCAGTAGGCGGCCAAAAGGCGACGCGCCGGATTGCGCGGTGCCGCAACTCCACTCACTCATCGGCCGAGGCACGGGACCGGCGCGAGCGCGTCCGGAGGAGAACCGGCAGCGCGACCGGGCGGAAATTCCACACGTCGACGCCAACATCGAACTGGCGCGTGAGCGGCTTCAGCTTGCCATGGGAATGGCCATGCAGGTCGATCGACTTCCTGCCCTTCTGGTTCCAGGTGCGGAACGGGTAGTGGCAGAGGATCAGCAGCGTGCCGTCGGACGTCAGTTCCGCGTAGTGCTGGACACTGGCCCAGCCGGAGGCGGCGGTCGTATCCGGTCCGTCGTTGTTGCCGACGATCAGGTGCTTGCGTCCATTGAGGCGCGAGAGCAGCGCTTCAGCGGCCGCCTTGCTGCCGCGGGAGAAATCGCCGAGATGCCAGACCTCGTCGTCAGGCCTTACGGTCTCGTTCCAGAATGCGATCAGCGCCTCGTCATGCTCGGCGAGAGAGGCGAACGGGCGACGATCGATCCTGAGAATGCGCGGGTCATTGAAATGCGTGTCGCTCGTAAAGAACACCATGCCGTCCCGCCGCCCGCTTCGCGAATACGATCATCCCCCGCCCGCATCGTTCAAGGTCCGGAACGTCACCGAATATCTGAGCTCTTCGCCCGCGGGAATGCTGTGCTCCCACACGGTCCGTGCCGGGCCACGCATCAGGTAGACCGAACGCGGAGCAAGAATCTGCGCAGCGCGCTCCCATTTGGCGCCGACACGGCGCCTGAAGCGAAAGCGGCATTCCGACAGGAAGGATACGCCGATCACGTCGCCGAACACGGGGCGATCCCGATGCCATCCGATGCCTGCCCCCGGCGCGTATTCGGTCACGAGGACGTGCGGCAGCTGCTCCGGCGCAAGCGCGGCCAATTGGGCAGCCTTACCGCGCAGAGGCAACAGGAAAGAGGGTATTTCGCGCGTCTGCTTCAGCCTGCCATCGGAAAAATCATAATGCAGGCCGAAGGAGACGACACGGCGATTTCCCTCATGCCCCTGGAACTGGAACGGGTTGAGATCGAGTTCACGCAGCTGCGCGACCAGCGCCCTCTCCTCCTCGCTCGTGAGGATGTCCTGCCGGTATCGAAATCCTTCCGGCAGCCCGAGCGTTGAGCCGAACAGGTCCGGTTGTACTGGCGTGATTGCTCCCATTGCGAAGTAACGCCCGAGATCTTGGCTGGTTCATCCGAACCGGACTTCGACTGCTTGAGCAAGGACCAGACCGGATCAGGCGCTCTTTCTGACCTGGCGCTCAGGGAACAGCGCGCGCAGTCCCTCGGCCGAAGCCTTGGCGATGCCGCGCTCGGTGATCAATCCCGTGACGAGGCGCGCCGGCGTGACGTCGAAGGCGGGATTGCCCGCGGGCGACGCGTCCGGCGAAATCCGCACCCGATCGATCTCGCCCGACGCCGTTTTGCCCCACACGTAGGAAACCTCGTCCGGCGAGCGCTCCTCGATCGGTATTTCCTTGAGACCGTCCGACACGGTCCAGTCGATGGTGGGCGACGGCAGGCCAACATAGAACGGCACGCCATTGTCATGGGCGGCGAGCGCCTTCAGGTATGTCCCGATCTTGTTGCACACGTCGCCGCTGGCAGTGGTGCGATCGGTGCCGACGATGACCATGTCGACCATGCCATGTTGCATCAGATGGCCGCCGGCATTGTCGACGATCAGCGTGTGCGGGACGCCATGTCCGGCCATCTCCCAGGCGGTCAGCTGTGCGCCCTGGTTGCGCGGGCGCGTCTCGTCGACATAGACGTGGACGGGAATGCCTTCCTCGACCGCCAGATAGATCGGGGCCGTCGCCGTGCCGTAGTCGACGGTCGCCAGCCAGCCGGCATTGCAATGGGTGAGGATGTTGACGGGCTCGCCCGGCTTCTTGCGCGCGGCGATCTCGCGGATGATCGCAAGCCCGTTCTTGCCGATGCTGCGGTTGAGCTCGATATCCTCGTCGGCGATCTCGGCGGCACGCTTGTAGGCGGCGGCCGCGCGCTCGGCGGGAGCGATCGGCCGCAGCATCGTGCGCATCTCGTCGAGGGCCCAGCGCAGGTTGATCGCGGTCGGACGGGTCTCGTGGAGCTTTTCCCAGACAGCGTCGAGGGCGGCATCCGAGGGATCGTCGGTCATCTGGATGGCGACGCCATAGGCGGCGGTCACGCCGATGAGGGGCGCGCCGCGCACCCACATGTCCCTGATGGCGACGGCCACGGCGTCCACCGTGCGCAGCGTCTCTATCCGGAACGCATGCGGCAGCCAGCGCTGATCGATGATGTCGACGGCGCGACCGTCCTCGTTCGGCCAGATGGTGCGATAGTGACGGCCAGCGACTTTCACGGGCGGCTCTCCTTCTCGATCAGTGCGGCCAAGCTGTTGACCTCGTCGATGCTGTGAATATGGCGGCAGTTTACCGCAAGATGACGGCCAAATTTGAGCGCCGGCGCTTCGCAGGAGGCACGCAGGTCGGCATCTTCGATCGTCTCGAAATCGGCATTGTGGGCGAGGCCGAGAATACGACGGTGGATCTCCACCCCGGCAAAGCCCAACACATCTTCCCACATCTCGTGCAGAAGACGATCGAGCGCCTGCTCGGCGCCCAGCGCATCGCCACGATCCTCGAACAGGCTGCGGTGATAGAGCATGCCCGAACGCTCGGTACGCCACAGGCGGGAGAACTCGGTGCGGAAGACGGACCAGACCTCGGCGGCCGTGCGCAGGAGGTAGGCCCTCATCGCATCGCGGGAGCCGTTCTCCTCGTGACCGCGCTGCGAGAAATAGGCCATCCAGAAATTGGCGAGCAGCATGCCGACGTCGAAGGCGATCGGCCCGTAGAAGGCGAATTCCGGGTCGATGACGCGGGTTTCCTCGTCCGTCACCATGATCGACCCCGTGTGGAGATCGCCATGGAGGAGCGTCTCGGCCTTCGCGGCGAAGAGATGCTTCAGGCGCTGCGCCTCGACCTTGAGGTCGCGGTCGGCGCGCAGCTCTGCGACCAGGGCATCCAGCTGGGGCGTGGTGTGCCGGTTGAGCTCGGCCTCGAAATAGGGGTCGGTGAAGACAAGGTTCTCGGTGATGTCGCACAGCTCGACATTGTCGGCGAAAAGCGCGAGGTCGGCCTTGCGGTCACGGGCAGCCATGTGGAAATCGGACCCGCGAAACAGGGTGCGCGCCATGAACAGGCCGAGATCCCTCGCGATCCCAGGCAGCTCGCGGCCGGCGATCAGCGCCTTGCGCAGGATGATGTGCGGCGACAGATATTCCATGACGATGAGCGCCTGCGCCTCGTCGAAATGATAGATGGCAGGCACGGTTCCGGGCGCCCGCGCCGCCTGTCGCGTCAGCGCGTGGTATTCGAAGAAGGACCGTTTCAACGGCAGGGGCCAGCTGTCGCCGACAAGGCGCACATAGGGCAGCGCCTGCTTGACCACCGCCGCGCCCTCACTGCCTTCGACGATGAAGACGAGATTGAGGTTGCCGTCGCCGACCTCGCGCACCCTCCAAGCGGAGGGTTCCTTGCCGATACGCTGGGCGAGCTCGGCAATGCCGCCGAGCCTGCCCGGCAGGCTCTCCACCGTCAAAGCCTCGAAAGCGGTTTGCGTCATGTCCGGCCTCCCGATCCGCGCATGCTTCGTTCCTGCGAAGTATTCATGACGTGGAAACGCTAGAGAGCCTGCTGGCAAATGTCAATCGTGTTGACATTTGCCGAAACTGCCCCTAGCCTCTTGCTCAAGGGAGGACGAGATGGTCGGGGATGCCGTGTTCCGCGTTGCGGGCCTTAGGAAGTCCTTCGGCCCTAATCAGGTCCTTGGAGGCGTGAGCCTCGAGCTTCGCGCTGGCGAAGTGACCGTGCTGATGGGCGCCAACGGCGCCGGCAAATCCACCTTGGTCAAGATCGTCAGCGGCGTCTATTCGCGAGACGGCGGCACGATGGCGCTCGGCGGCAGCGATTTCGCGCCTGCGACGCCGGCCGAGGCGATCCGGGCCGGCGTCGTCACGGTGCATCAGAACATCAATGACGGCGTGGTCGCGGCCCTCGACGTTGCCACCAATCTTACGCTCGACCGCCTGAGCGGCGCCGGCGCACCGCTTTTCTTCAATCCGCGGCGGGTTCGCCGGGAAGCCCGCGCCGTCGCCGAGCGCATGGGGCTCGACATCGATCTCAATGCCGCCATTCCAGACCTGTCGCTTGCGGATCGCCAGATGGTGGCCATCGCCCGCGCCATGGCGCACGAGCCCAAGGTGCTGATCCTCGACGAGCCGACCTCGTCGCTGTCGAGCGCCGAGGCCAACCGGCTTTTCGCGCTGATCGACAGGCTCCGCGCGCATGGCGTGGCCATCCTCTATATCTCCCACCGCATGTCGGACATCAGGCGCCTCGCCGATCGCATCGTCTCGCTGCGCGACGGCGCGATCGTGGGCACCTTCGAGGAAAGGCCTCTCGACTATGAGGGCGCGGTCAATGCCATGCTCGGCCATCGCAGCGATCATGGCGCGATCGACGCGCGAGCTGCCGGCGGGACCATCTTCAGCGCCAGGGATCTGACGATCGCGGAGGGCGCGAGACCGATCTCGCTCGCGCTCGGCGACGGCGAGATCGTCGCCGTCACGGGCCTCGTCGGCGTCGGCAAGACGGCGCTGGCCGAAACGCTGTTCGGTGTGCGCAGGCCGCTTGGCGGCTCGATGACGCTGTCGGGACGCCCGTACCAGCCGAGATCGCCGGGCGAGGCGATCGAGGCCGGCGTCTTTCTCGTCGCCAAGGATCGCGCCGAAAGCGGCATCGTGCGCGACTTCAATATCTACGAGAATATGAGCCTGCCCTTCCTGAAGCGCATCTCGGGCATGGGCGTCTCTCGGCGCGGCGCCGAACGCGCCATCGCGCGCGGCCAGATCAAGGAGCTCGGCATCGTCTGCCGCTCGGAGAAGGACGATCTGGCAACGCTTTCCGGGGGCAATCAGCAGAAGGTGATGGTCGCGCGCTGGATGTCGCAGCCGGCCTCCCTCTTCATGCTGGACGAGCCGTTCCAGGGCGTCGACATTGCGGCGCGGCGCGACATCGCGGCCAAGCTTCGGGCGAGTGCCAGGGGTCGGGCGACGCTGATCTTCGTCACCGAGCTCGATGAGGCGCTCGAGACCGCCGATCGCATCCTGGTGATGTCGGAACACACGATCGTCGGCGAGCATCGCAACGCCGGCATCAACATGGAGCGGCTGCTCGCCGAAGTGGCCGGACACAGTGTCAGGGGCGCGGCATGACGAGCGAGACCGAGACCATGAGCAAAGCCGCAGCGAAATTCGACCTGCAGAACATCGTCATCCGTTACGGCTTCCTGGCGCTGCTCGCCGGGCTGATCGCCTACTTCTCCCTCTCGACGGACGGCTTCGCTTCCCCGCAGGCCGCCGTCTTCATCTTCCAGTCCGTGGCCATCACCGGCATCCTGGCTCTCGGCGTGACGGCGACGCTGGTCGTCGGCGGCTTCGACCTTTCCATCGGCTCGGTCGCGACCAGCGCCATGATGGCGGCGGCCTACGTCATGGTGGTGCTGGAGCAGAACGCGCTGGTCGCGGTCGTCGTCTGCCTGCTCATCGGCGTGGTGGTCGGCCTGATCAACGGCTTCCTGATCGTCTATATGCGCGTGCCCGACCTGCTGGCCACGCTCGGCATGATGTTCCTGCTGGTCGGCCTGCAGCGCATCCCCACCGAAGGCAGATCGATCGCGACGGGCATGACCATGCCGGACGGCTCCGTCGCCGGCGGCTCCTTCAGCAGCGCCTTCCTGGCGCTCGGCCGGCACCGCTTCGATTTCTTCATCCCCAATCTCGTGCCCGTTTCGGTGGTGATCCTGATCGTGCTCGCCGTCCTCATCTGGTTCTTCCTGGAGTACACGCGTTTCGGGCGCATGATGTATGCGGTGGGAAGCAACGAGCGGGCGGCCGAACTCGCCGGCGCGCCTGTCAAGGCATACAAGATCTGGGCCTACGTCATTTCGGGTATTTTCGCCTCGATCGGCGGCATTCTGCTGGCTGCCCGGCTTGGACGCGGCGACATCGCCTCGGGTAACAATCTGCTGCTCGATTCCGTCGCCGCGGCGCTGATCGGTTTCGCCGTGCTCGGCGCGGCCAAGCCGAACGCGTTCGGCACGGCGGTCGGCGCGCTCTTCGTCGGTGTGCTCCTGCAGGGGCTCACCATGATGAACGCGCCCTATTACACGCAGGACTTCGTCAAGGGCGCGGTGCTCGTCGTCGCCCTCGTATTCACCTTCGCCCTGTCCAACAGGGGCAAACGCTGACAAACCAAGGGAAGTGGAGGAAAGCATGATGGAATTCACCCGCAGGACATTCGGAAGACTTGCGCTCGGCCTCATCGGCGCGAGCGCGCTGATGCAGGCGCCCGCCTTCGCGCAGGACAAGCCCGCACCCTTCGACAATCCCGGCAACGTCAAGATCGCGCTGGTGCGCTATCTCTCGACCGGGGACTTCTTCCAGGCCTATCTCTCTGGCGTAGAGGCCCAGGCCAAGGCGCTCGGCGTCGACCTGCGCGTCTTCGACAGCCGCCAGGACGCCGCCCTCCAGGCCGACATGGTCGACCAGGCGATCGCGCTCGGCGTGCAGGGCATCATCATCCAGCACGGCCTGACCGAGTCCATGAAGGAAGCCGCGCAGCGCGCCGTGGATGCCGGCATCAAGGTCGTGGCCTTCGACGTCAATGTCGAGAACGACAAGATCCCGCAGATCGAACAGTCGGACCGCGATCTCGCCCGCCTCGCGCTCGAGCAGGCGATCAAGGACAATGGCGAAAGCTGGAAGGCCGGCTACGTCTATGTCGCCGGCATCGCGCCGCTCGACCGCCGCAACGAGACCTGGGTGGACTTCAAGAAGAAATATCCGGGCATCAACGAAGTGGCCATGTTCGGCACGCTCGACAACCCGATCGCAAATTCAGTGGCCAACCAGGCGCGGTCGGTGCTGTCGGCCAATCCCGACATCAAGGTCATGTTCGCGCCCTATGACGAGTTCGCCAAGGGCGTGAAGATCGCGGTGGACGAGGCCGGCCTTTCCCAGGACATCAAGATCTATTCGGCCGATATCTCGACCTCGGACATCGCCGCCATGCGCGAGGCCGACAGCGCCTGGGCCGCAACCGCCGCCACCAACCCCGCGGTCGTCGGCCAGGTGTCGGTGCGGGCTCTCGCCATGCTCCTCGCCGGCGAGGATCCGGGCAAGAGCGTGATCGTGCCGCCGACGCTGATCACCCAGAAGGACCTCAACGACAACGACATCAAGAACATGGAAGAGCTGTCGGCCAAGCTGCCGCAATTCGCCCATGCCGATGTCGCGGTTCCAGCTTGGATGCCGCTGCCGTCGAAGTGAGGCGGCTGGAAGGGATTGTGGAGGGCGGCTCCTGGCCGCCCTTTCTTTCAAACGCACCGAGTTTGACAAGTAGATATGAACCTACGTTGCGCAGGAGCTAACGAAAGTTCGATTAATATCGGCTGCGAACGTCAGTCAGAGCAGCATCACTTCCACAACGCGCCGAAAGGGCCGCTTGTCGCCGATGTGCCAATGTCTTGATCGGTGCCGTTCCGGTTTCGGTTCGTATTCGCGATAAGCTGCCACTCAGGCTAAAATCTCATAGATAGAGTTGTAGTCCAGTCTCTAGGAGGCGGTCTCCAAAGCTGGCGTTTGGAACTTGTTGGCACTCATCAATTCCGGCGCTGCCAAATGGCTTGAAACAGCAGACCGACAACGTCTCGCCAGCGTGCAAGTTTATTCATGTGGGTGGCAGGTTTCATTTCGGAAGCGCATCGAACCGCGATAGGCCTCACCTCGCAGAGGCGGCAGATACCGGCACATGCAGGAGAGTTATCCCCAAGGTCCGAATGGGCAAATGGGGAGGCAGACTCAAATATGGCCCACTCCAGTATACTTGACTGATTCGGCCCAACTCTTTCATGGCAACACGCTGCAGTTTACATGGGCATCACCCAAGCGAGCACTCCACGCGACATAGTGTTTATTAGCAAGGCGACACCGGGCGATGACGATTTTGCGCTGTGGCTCGCCCCGCGTCTTGAAGCGGCTGGCTACAAGGTTTTCGCGGATATTCTGGTGCTTGAGGCGGGTGACCGCTGGCGCAAGGTTTTGACGACGACGTTGCAGGAGTGCGCGTGCAAGCTCCTCCTGTGTTGCAGCGATGCGACCTTATCGCGCGACGGCGTCTTGGAGGAACTCGGTATCGGGCTTGATCTCGCGAAGACGCTGAAGGATCCAAAATTTGTCATCCCGCTTCGTCTCGAGCCCTTCAAGAAAGTCTTCGGGATGGGCGAACTGCAATATGTCGACTTCGAGCGAGGCTGGGCAGAGGGCCTGAGCAAACTTCTTGAGATGCTCAAGCGGCAGAAGGTGCCACGCGCGGGCGAGCCGAGTATCAATCCCAACTGGGAGTCCTATCGTCGGCGCAGTCCGATCCCGTTGATCGGCGAACCCGAGCCGCTGACATCGAACTGGCTGCGGATGGTGAGCGCCCCGGACGAGATCCACTTCTATGAGGGAAGAGGCGTTCTGCCGGCGAACGCGATTCAGCGGCTCGCGCGCGAGGCCAAATTTCCTGTCGCGCTGAACGGAAGCGGGTTTCTTACCTGCGCCATGCCAGATGAGATAGAGAGTGAGTTCTCGCACCTGGGTCGCTTCGCACGAACGAACTCAATCCCTTTTCTTGAATTCGTCGAACGTGGTTCTGAGAAGCTTGGCATTGCCAAGCAGGATGCCTCGAACATCATGGTGGCGATGGTGCGCCGCGCATGGGAGGCGTACTGCATCGAGCGCGGTCTGCTCTCCTATCAGTACGTGGGCGCGATGGGATTTCACGCATCAGGGGATCAGGCCAAGCTGGGAGAGCGCATCCCTTGGGGCCGGCAGGGCGAGCGCCGGTCATCGATGCTGCGCAACGAAGCCCGCGGTCATGTGTGGCAGTATGGCGTGACCGGGACGCCGGCCTTCTGGCCACTCCCCCATCTCAAGCTCAAATCGCGCGTACTCTTTGCGCCGCCACATGAGGGTGATGCCGGATCCCCCTATGATGATCCGCGCAAGCAGCACCGGCTGCGCCGAAGCGGATGCAAAGGATGGCGCAACAAGCAGTGGCGCGGCCGCCTGCTCGCCTTCTTGGAGTTGCTCTCCAGAGAATCCGCTTTCATTGCGCTCGCAATGGGGGCCAACGCGTCGATCAAGCTGGAGGCGCAGCCGATGATCTTGACTTCGCCGGTCAGCACGAAGCTGCCGGACGCCATGGCGGAGGATGCGGAAGAGGCGGATGAGTCGACGCTCGGCCGGCCTGAGGTTGACGAGGCAGAGTGATGGAGATTCCAGAAAAGACCCTCCAGGTTGAACATCTTGAGGAGCCGCCGCTGGTTTTTGCTTACGAGCAGAAAACCGCCCATCCAAAAGATGGCCTATTCCTCTATGGACCGCATCAAAAGAGCACCAAGACGAAGGATATCCGCGTTGGCGTGATCGGCACGGCAAAGGGCATCGGGTTTTTCCGGGACTGGGCCAAGAACATCATGCGCCCGGTTTTGGTCCCGCCGCCTGGCAAAGGTGAGAAGGTCGATCGTCTGCATCTGGCGAATTTTCCTGGGCTGGAGCCCGGGTTTGGGATCAGCTTTAATCCCGATGAGTGTGTGGGGCTGACGCTCGATGCGCGCGACATCGAACAGGCGACCTCGATCCTCAATCATCATGAGGCCGTCGCGGCCACCGTGAAGCTGTATGCCGATCGGGCCAAGCGCCATAAGCGAAACGATGAGCGCGACGTTGATGTCTGGGCGTTGATCATTCCGGAGATCATCTACGATCGCTGCCGGCCGGGATCGAAGCGCACCGGCGTGCCGCTGGTGGCGGGAGAATTTCTGCGGCGGCAGAAGAAGCGCTCGGATTTACCCCTACTCCAGCACCTTCTCAGCGAGGCCGGCGAAGATATTTTCGATGACACGCCGGACTTCCACCGTCTGGTAAAAGCAGCGTTTCTGACGATCGCGCCCACTCAGCTCTTGCGCGAGACAACGCTCGCGCCGGAAGCGTTCATAAACAAGCATGGCTACCCGGTGCGGCGCACGCAGGATCCGGCAACGATCGCCTGGAACCTTGCAACGGGGCTTTACTACAAGACCCAGCCGCTCCCGCCCTGGAAGCTCGCTGAGGTGCGCCCGCGCGTATGCTATGTCGGCCTCGTCTATAAAAATCTGCCGAACGATCCGAACGATCATGCGTGCTGCGCGGCGCAAATGTTCTTGAATGAGGGAGATGGCGTCGTCTTCCGAGGCGCCAACGGCCCCTGGAAGACGGCCGCTCACGAGTATCATCTCGGCGCCGACGCGGCGAAGAAACTCCTCGCACGCGTCCTCGAGACATACGCGGACAATCACAGTGGGCCGCCGAAAGAAGTGTTCATTCACGGCCAGACTTATTTCAATGAGATCGAATGGAAGGCGTTCGAGTCTGCCGTGCCGGCTGGCACCAACCTGGTTGGTGTGCGCATCCGCCAGACTAAGGGCGAGACGAAGCTGTTTCGGGACGGGGACTACCCCGTGCTCCGCGGGACGGCGATGCTGCTCGATGAGCGCAATGCGTATCTCTGGACCACGGGATACGTGCCGCAGCTCGATACCTATATCGGGCCGGAGACGCCGAACCCGCTCTTCATCACCGTCCTGCGGGCCAAGGGTGCGATGCCGAATATCAAAAGTGTGCTCTCGGACATCATGGGCCTGACCAAGATCAACTACAACTCGGCGAACTTTAACGACGGGCTGCCGGTGACGGTGCGCTTTGCGCAGATGGTGGGTGATGTATTGACCATGGGAGCAGCGAAGGACTCCGAGCGCGCGCCATTCAAGTACTATATTTGAGCGTCCGGCCGAACAGGCACCGCGTCGGGATGCTGGTAGCCTCCCTTCCGGCCATGTTCGAGGTATCGATGGAGACCCTAAGCTCCCGGTCTGTTCACCCGGACAGGGAGCGAAAAACACATCTTGTGCAGGGCTTTTTGAGGTGAGAAAACTGCGACACAAAGCCTATCGAGACAGGCAATTGTGACATCCGCTTGCAGAATTCATGGCATGAGGCCAGATTTCTCGTTTCTTATCAACGAATTATACTCTTCCTGAAAAAACTTGAGACACCACCATGAACGTGAGTTATTAATAGCGCTGTGTGACATGATGGATGTCGTAGCTGAATATCTGGGACGCCACGGGCCATGCCTGACGAGTGATGTGAGCGAGTATCTCGTTCAGTCGCAGGGTCTCAGTGCGGTCGCCGCCCGCAAACGTGTTTCGCGCAGCCCGGAGCCGGTGAAGCGGCTTGGGTTTGTCATTTTTCCGCGCCGGGCGCGTTTCATCTATCTCGAGCAACAGTTCGGATCTGCCGTCTACTGGCACAACCTGATCGACGCGCTGCATGCGACGAACTCGATTTATGGGCATGCGCTTGCGGCGCTTCGGCTGCGCGATGGGATCATGCCTGAGCAGCATTTTGCAATCGCGTGCGGCGCGCCGGTCAAGCAGGCACGCCATTTGTCGCCGGAGACGATCGTCACGCGGCTCCAGAAAGCCGGACTGGTTAAGACGCTGCCGATGGCGGGGCTAGGCAATTGCATCGCGCTCGTCAATGAAGAGGAGCATTACGAGCAGAAGGCAATTATTCTACGCGCGCGGCTGACCACCGAGGAGATCCTTCTTGCAGCCGTGCGCGATTGGGTGCGCAAGCTAGGTCTCGTCAGCTACGACCGGGTAAAGATGCGCAGCGGGCCGGCGCTACCTATGGTCGGCACCTTTGCTTGGGATCTCTCGGCCCCCTCGTACCTCTCGCCGATGATTAGGTCAGATAAGCGCGGCGGAGCGAAGCCCGGTTTTTTCGTGTGCGACGTGCTCTTTGGCCGGCGGCTTGATGTGGCCGATGTGCGCCCCTTTATCACGAAATGCGTCACGCTGCGCGGATTGAAGAATATCGGTCCGTGTCTGCAGATGTTTGTGGCGGAGCGATACTCGCGGGAGGCATTCGCGCTTCTGAAGAAGCACGGCATTGTTCCGGCTACTCCGCGCACGCTCTTTGGCGAAGAGGTTGCGGAGGCTCTCTCGGAGGTGACCTCCGTGCTGATTTCGGCGGCCTATGCTGCGCTCGATCCTGTGAAGCTCGATGGGCTGTTTCGCCGCCTCGGCAAGATCGAAGGAGCGGCGACGCAACTCCGCGGGACGCTATTCGAGTTCCTGGTCGCGAGCTTCTGGCGCAGCGAGGGTGAGGATGTCGACCTCAACCGGATATTCAAAGAAGGTGCGCAGAGCGCCGAAGTCGATGTTCTCATTCACCGCAAACGAACCGCGGTCAAATTCATCGAATGCAAGGGCTACAGCCCCTACGGCATGGTGCCCGATGAAGAGGTTCGAAAGTGGCTCGAGGTTCGCGTCCCCTTCCTTCACAAGCAGGCGCTCGCGCATCCTGACTGGCGTAATCACCACTATAAATTCGAGCTCTGGTGCTCAGGTCAGCTCTCGCCTGAATCGCTGGCGAAGATCGAAGAGGCGCGCGGGAGGATCAAGAAAGCGCGCTACGAAATCGAGCTATTGCGCGGACCCGAGATCATGAACCTTTTCGCAGCCGGAAGAGACGAGGCGCACGCGATCGCGTTTGAGAAGCATTTTCTGAAGCCATACGAGCCGGAGGGATTCTTTGGATGGGAGGAGGAGGAGGAGATTGCTGCTGCGAGCCGTGCGCAAGCTATCGGGAGAGACCAAACCACGGCATTTGAGGAAATGCCCATGCCGAGAAGAGACTGCATAGTGGAAGTTTGATGATTAATCGTGGTTCAGAGTGGCGCCGCTGGCATCCGATGCCATCGTCTCGTGACGTGCGCGAAGCGGTCGGCTGATCCACGGCGACCGCATCATGGCCAACCATTCGTCTCGCTTTCCATCGCTCCATCTGGACATCGACAGGATGACCGCCATCTTCGGGGACCGATCCGCGATCTATGGACGCATCGTCAACGACATTTGCGCCCGACCTGACCAAGGACAGCTATACATTCGAAAATCTCGCCGAGTTCGAGCGTAAGTCAAGCGACGAGGTCACAGGCCGGGAGTACTCCGGTCGTGTCTATTGGACGGAGATACTGTACCGGGCGCATATGGCATCGGTGGCCTCGGTGTTCCGGGCGACCCGATGGGTGAACGTCGCAATCCGCGAGTATGAGGCCGGAAGCCTGTATGGGTGCGCATCAGCCTGCAGAAGCCTGATTGAATCCGCCGGCGATATCACACACAGCCTCGGCCCGGTGCCCCACACACTCGCGAGAATAAAGGATGCGGTAATGGCGGAAATCTCGGGAAAGGGGGGAGAAGTCGTTATTCTCTCCGCTGATCTCGAAGACTCGCTCACACACTTTACGCACGCCAGGAAGGTGGCAAAGACTGAAACGGCTCCAGAGAGTCACAAGGCGAAGCCGTCTGTCCAATACATCGACCAGGTCAACCGGATGCAGATTGCTGGCGTGAAGACCTTCTACGCGAAGTTATGTGAGATCGTTCACCCTGCTGCGGACTCCGTGGCTGTTACCTTTGTTCCGCACGATGGCGCTTGGCTCGTCGACCCATGCAACGAAAAACGTGTACTGGAAGCGATGATCGCCGAACGAAGAGACACGCTGAAAGGTCTGTTAATGGCGTCATACAACGCGCCTCTGCTGATTCTCAGGGTACTTCACGCGTTCGGCATCTTCACGAAACTCTCTGGCCTGCGCAAATACCGATTCGATGAAATCCCCGAATGGAAGAAGATCAAGACCGCGCTTCGATCGGGATAGGTGCAGACCTGACCACGCTTCCTGCCACCTCCTGAAAGCATTAATGTCCGGTTTTCAGGTGCAAACAAACACCTCGAACGGCCGGAATGGGAGCGCAAAGCAGGCGTTTAGGAAGAGTGGCCAGAATGACTCGAATCGGGAAGCAGGAGCCGAAGCGCCGACGGGAACCAAAGTAGACGTTCCGGCGAGGGGCTCGCGTCGAGCGCCCTCGCCTCCCAACCCGCCTATCTCAGCGTCGCCGCGATATTGCCGCCGTCCACGGTCGTCACATCCGCCGTGGTGCGCTCGGCGAGCGCATGGTGCAGGAAGGCCTGCGCCACGTGCTCGGCGGTCACTTCCAGTCCGAGCAGGTTGCCCGACATGTAGTCCTTCTCGGAAAGGCCGCGCGCCCTGGAGCGGCTGGCGATCATCTCGTCGGTCAGCTGTCCTGAGCGGATGCGGTCGGCGTTGACGGCGTTGGAGCGGATGCCGAGCGGCCCGTATTCCAGCGCGTATTGGCGCGAGAGGAACAGGGTCGCCGCCTTGGGAAGGCCATAGGCGCCGAATTTCGGGGCCGGGATTGACCGCCTGCTTGGAGGTGTTGAAGAGCAGCACGCCGCCGGTGCCCTGCTGCTTGAAGATGCGCACCGCGTTCTGCGCCGCATTCTGATGGGCGAAGAAGTTGAGCTCGAAGCTCTTGCGCAGCAGCGCGTCGTCGATCTCGCCGGTCAATCTGCGTGCATGTAGTCCGCCACGCTGTAGCAATGGCTCGCCTGGTAGGCGTTCCGCCCTCGGTTCATGTGCGTCAGATTGAACGTCCGAATGCCGCGCAACACGCGGCGGCTCCCGAGGAATTTGCGGATCGAGACAGAACCGCGCACATTGATTCCGAACATGTCCGCACCACGCGGAAAGAAATAGCTGACGTCCTCAGGCAAGGCGACGCTTTGCTCGAGAGAGGGCTGGTCCACTTGATCCGGCGTGGCAGAACCGTCCGTCGTGAAATCTGAGAGATGCACGATGACTCTGGCGCGGACATCCTCGCCATGCGCATAGAGCGTGAAAAGCTCCATCCAGCTCGCATTGACGCGGATGAGCGGCTTGTCCGAAGTCGACGGCAGACAGGAAACCGACCAGTAGGAACGCTCCGTCTTGCGCGGGATCGGAATGCAGTTTGGACCGTATAGTCGAAGAATTCCCAGCACTTCCCTTGCCTGCGGGCGGCGAAGCAGCTTCTCAAATCGCGCGACATATTTGAAGCGCTGTTCCAGGGACTCCGAGCGGTCGCCGGCGTCCGGCAAGACGGTCTTGCCCTCTATCCAATCGCGCTGTTGTTCAAGATCGAGGAATTGCCGCACACCAGTGGTTCTCGGGCGAGGAGCCGTGCCCATGTCAGGCGTCCCGTGAAATTCGTATGCGTGTCATCGCAAGTCTCCGTGACCGGCTCGCCGCCCCCGACTATCGGTCGGAAAAGCGTCTTTTGGCCTCCTCGGTGGCGGGCATGTAGAGGGAAACCGCGTTGCCCTCGGGATCCCGAAACTGGAAGGTCCTGTTGCCCCACGGCATGGTCTTGAGTTCGTGGACGAGTGGTACGCGTTCTTTGAGGCGGTCATACTCGGCATCGATGTCATCGACCTGCAATTCGATGAAGAGCGTGCGGTTCGCCCCAGGCTCGGCGCTCCCCTCCGCCCAAAGTGGTACCGTGTCGATCGAGCCGATCGCCAAGACCGCACCGGGCAGGACCAATTCGGCAAAGACCGGTGCAAGCCATTGCGCCTCCACCTGGGTGATCATCTCATAGAATGCCACCATTTGCCTGATATCGCCTGCGATGATGCGAACCGATGCAAATTTCAACGCTCTCTCCTGTCGATGGCGGCCGTTCGCCGCGTCGGTACGGCGGTTGTCTCACACCCCTGTTGCCACCATTGTGGCAGCAGTCGTCAGCACGTGTGCGCAAGCCGATCGTCTCTTTCAGCTCATCCAGGTTCTCCGTCGCACCGGCCAACCGCGCCGTGGCTGCTCTTGCCGAGGAACTCGACGTCTCCAGTTTTCGATCCTGCGATCATTGGCTGCGCGGACCGGGTCAGCCGACCTCCGCGCCGATCAGCACGATACACGTTGACCCCGGAGGGCGCCGACTTCATGCTGGTGACATGATGACTCGGCCTGCAGATTCCCGCCTGTGACTTCCGATCCTCTGGATCAAATTCGCAAACGTTTCCTCGAAAGATGCGGGGATGATCTTCACCGCCTCAAGGAGCTGAGATCGTCCGGCGCCTGTTGGGACAATCCGGACGCGATCTCGACGCTGACAGGGATTGCTCACTCGCTTGCCGGCGCCGGCGGCACTCTCGGCTTTCCTGAAATCAGCAACAAGGCGTTCGAGCTGGAATCGATGCTGATCGGGCGAAATCTCGATGAGCGCGCCACCGCTGCGCTGGATCGCCTGATCGAGACCCTGGAAACAGTCTCCGCTTCGTCAAGGTGATCGATGTCAGCCTTGCTTCGAAAAGCCTGTCCGGGTCATCTCACCCCAATTGTTGTCGGCTCGCAGATACTGCCAATACCCCTTGACGCGCCAAAAGTTGTTGATCTGCCGATAGCCGAAATTCTCGGCAATGGCGGCGAGGGTCAGAACGGCGAGATCGCGAGGGCGGGGAAAGCGCTTCAGTTCCAACTCCTCCAGGATCAAAGAGGCGACGCTCACGAAAACGCCGTAGACGAAAACGAGCGCGGTATAAGCCAGGAGATACTCGGTCGAAAGCACGCCCATCAGCCAGAAGAGCGGCATGAGGATATAGCCGAACACCTCCATGATCGGGCCGAGAACGTCGACGATGAGGATATGTCCGAAACCCAGGACACCGACTCGCCCGTAGCGCGGGTTGAACAGCATGCCGCGATAACGGAAGAAAGCTTCCAGCGCCCCGCGCTGCCAACGCGAACGCTGGCGGGCCAGCACAGCGAGCGTCTCGGGCGCCTCGGTCCAGCAGACAGGTTCGGGGATGAACTCGATCCGGTATTCCTTCTTCTTGTCCAGCATGTAGCGGTGGAGCTTCACGACGAAGTCGAGATCCTCGCCCATCGAGCCCTTGGTGAACCCGCCTACGGCGACCGCCTCACGCCGTCTGAATACGCCGAATGCGCCTGAGACCAGCATGAGGGTGTTGACATGGCTCCAGGCGAGGCGCGCCATCAGGAAAGCGCGCAAATATTCAACCACCTGGAAGAGCGGCAGGATCCTGGTAGGCAGGCGAACGGTCTTCACCCGCCCGCCCTCTATCGTCGAGTTGTTCGCGATCCGGATGGTGCCGCCGACGGCGATCGTCCGCTCGGGATCCTCGATGAAGGGCTGCACGGCCCGCAGCAAAGCGTCGGGCTCGAGGATCGAATCGGCATCGATGACGCAAAAAATCGGCGCGCGGCATACATTGATGCCCGCATTCTGGGCATCGGCCTTGCCACCATTGGATTTGTCGACGACAAACAGCCGGTCCGACCGCGGCGAGGCATAGATCCCCCGGATCGGTTCATGCTTGAGAGTTTCCTCGAACGGCCGCTGGACGGGCACGAGCTCGAAAGCGTCGATCACTCGCTTCAGCGTCTCGTCCTTGGACCCATCGTTGACGACGATGACCTCGTAGGCGGGATACTCGAGCGCTAGCATGGAATGGACGCTCTCGACGATGTTCATCTGTTCGTTATAGGCGGGCACGATCAGCGAGATTGGTGGCGCAATGTCGCCGTAGCGGTGCCACAACAGGCTGGACCGGGCTACGGGCGGGCGTCTGGAGAGCGCGTAGCCCGCAATCACGAGCTGCAGAAGATATACGGCGGTCTGGATGAGCCCGAAGACGATGACGACCCAGGCTACTATGACTGACGTCTCGAGCAGTAGCTGATGCAAGCCGCCGGTCATGCAGCCAGCCCTTCCGAGAGGACAAGAGAGGCCGTGCGCTGGCCGCGCGACGTCTCCTCCAAGGCCGTCCGCTGGAGCGCCTCCAGGCCGTCCGCTCCGATTTCCTTGAGGGACTTGCCTGCGGCGTAGCGGACGGCCCATTCGCCGTCCCCAAGCAGCGACGTCAGTGGCGTTACCGCTTCAGCTATGCCGATGCGGCCAGCCGCCTCCGCCGCCTCCCTGCGCACCTCCCAATCCGCGCTCGCCAGGCTCGCAAGAACCGTTTCCGCTGCCGCCGGATGACCAGATCGACCAAGTGCACGAAGGGCGGCCGCAGCCACCTCCGGCGATGGGTCGCGGGCCAAGCCTTCCACCTCGTGCAGGAACCGGTAGTCTCCCGCGCGTGACAGGCCCTCTATGGCTGCTGCCCGGACGAAGGGCGGGCCCTCCGCCTTCAACGCAATGGCGAGAAGCTCGCCACTGCGATCCGCGGGAAGGCTCTCGAACAGATCGATCAGACGCCGGGAGCGCAGACCCGTCGGGCCTATCCGCTCGAGCGCGGATTGCAGAGGTGGAAGCGCGCCGAGGGCGTTGAGCGAGATTGCGGTGGCGATGCGGACTTCCCGCGAGCGGTCGCCGAGCGCTTCGAGCAGGGCGTCCACGCTGGCGGTTCCCGGAAACGCAGTGAGGATTTCGGTGCTGTGGATGCGTTCCGCTTCGTTGCCCTTGCGCAGCCGTCTGCGGACAAACCGGGGCAGGCCGGTTTCCCCGAAGACTTCCTCGATGCTCCGGCGTTCGTCCCCCCGCAGCAGCGACAGGAACTCGAATCCTGAATCGGCAACGATTGCGGCGGGTATTTCCTCCAGCACCGCCATCAACGCCTGCCGTTCCCCATCCTCGCTAAAGCGGATCAGGGAGGTCATCAGCTTCCGGCGCAGGATTTCGTCGCGCGCGTGGCGTTTTTCGTGAAGGACCCTGAGAACGATCAGCGCCACCATGATCGCCAGCGCCCCCCCTCCGATGACGACAGACAATGTCCAGATATAGAAGAGCATGTCAGAACCGAACCGCAAGGCCGAAGCCGTAAATGTCCCTGTCGAACGCCTCGCGATGTTCGTAGGCGTAGTTCGCCCGCACGGTCAGCGCATCCGACAGGTCGAGCGAAATCCCCGTGAAGACCGTCTTGGCTTCTATCAGCGTGCCTTCGGAAATCTCGGGAGCGTCGCTGTAGCCGGCAAGAAGGCGCAGCTTGTCGGTCGCCGCGAGGTCGGCGCGAATTGCGTAGCCGTTGGCCGTAGTGCCCTCGTCGTTGACCGAGTGTATCCAGCGGAGCTGCAGTCCCAGCCGTTCGTCCAAGAAGAAATACTGCGCCGCGGGAGAAATCGTGGCCACCGCCGTGTCGTTGAAGACGTCGTACCGGCCGTCGAGCGTGAGGAACAACGGCCCTAGCGGGCCGGCAGGAGCGTAGGCGCGCCAGGACGCCCCGCCGCCGATCGAAAAGCGCGCCAGGAAATCGGCGTCCGGTGTACCGGCCACGATGCCGTAGGCGGCAAAATCCTGCGACAACGCATGGTCGATACGTGCCTCGATCTGCACGTCGGTTTCGTCATATCGTGTGGCCATTCGCGCGCGGCCGGCGATAATGGTTTCTGGCCGCAGAGCATAGGAAAGTCCGAACGCGTTATCCGTCCACGGGGGCATGCCCCCGGTGAGATCGCTCACCTCGGTGCCTATGTCGGCCCGCCACTTCTTCGCCGGCGGCTGGCTCAGGCGCTGCTGGATATCGGCCGAGGATGGTTCGAGCGCCAAGGCTTTGCCGTAGCTGATCCGCGCAGCCCGATCATCGCCTCTCGCGCGCTGTGCGTCGCCTAGGCCGACCAGCGCCTCGCTGTTGTCCGGCTCGCGCTCCAGCACGGCCAGAAACTGCTCCTCAGCTGCCCGAGCCTCTCCTTCCTGCAGGCTTATACGGGCGGCGAGAATCTGGACTTCGGTATAATCGGGGTGTTCGGCCGCTGTCGCGTCGACAAGTGTCCTTGCCCCGGCCAAATCGCCGCGCCACAACGCCAGGCGGACAAGCCCCAGGCGCGCGTCGAGATAGTCCGGCGCCCTTTCCAATGTCGCTCGGAAAAACGCCTCGGCCTCGTCGAATTTCTGCTGGGACCCGGCGACCAGTCCGAGCGCGACGAGGATGTCGGCGTTGCCGGGCGACTGCGCCAGCGCCTCGCGATACAACGCCTCGGCTTCTGGGAAACGACCCTCCTCGCGCAGTTTCCGCGCCCTTTGAAGCGTGATTTCCAGCCGGCTTGGCGCCGGTTTGGCCCGTTCCATAGTCTGCCTTGCAGTGCCTGATTGGGCGGGCGGTCGCGGCTCAGCCCGCTCGGCCTTTTCGGCAGCCTGTATCGAGGCGAGCAATTGCTTGGCCTCGGCATTACCGGGCTGCGCGCCAAGAACTGTTTCGGTCAGCTTGCGTGCTTCGGCGAGATCGCCGCTTCTGAACGCTATCTGCGCCAGGCCGAACCGGGCGTCCTCGTAGGAAGGCGCAATTGCGAGCGCCTGCTCGAATAGCTGGCGCGCAACGACATTGTTCGTGAGTGCCAGTTGAGCAAAGCCGAGTTGCACCAAAACGTCGGCGTTGTCGGGATCGAGTGTCCTGGCGCGCTCGAGCAGTGAAACAGCATCGTCAAAGCGCTGTTCCATGCGCGCGGCCACGCCTTCGCGATAGAGTTGTTCGGCCGTCTGGGCGGCAGCCTGTTCTCCAACCGAAAGAGCAAACAAACCGGTCAGGAGAGCCAGGCGTAGGGCGCGGCGTGACTTCATTGCTGCTTCGGGCGCTGCCTGGCGAGATGCTTGGACAGCCGCGCGAGCAGCTCATCGGGTATAAACGGCTTGACGAGGTAGTCGTCCGCGCCGCGTTCCAGCGCCGAAACGATGTCCTTTTCGCCCTTGCGGGCGGTCAGCATGATGACCGGGATATGGGATACCGACGCATTGCCCTTCATCCGGGCGAGCACTTCGAAGCCGTCGATGCGTGGCATCATCGCGTCCAGCACGACCAGCGAAGGCTGTTCGCTCGATGCCTTGGACAGGGCCTCTTCGCCGTCAACGGCCGTGATCACGTCGTATCCTTTCGCCTTGAGGCGAAAACTCATCAGTTCGATCAGCAACGGATCGTCGTCACAAATCAGGATACGATGCTTGGGGTTCATGGGCTCTGGCCTCCGGCGTCGGGATGCGGGCCCCCCCAACACCGCGATCCGTTTCATCCAGCGCATGGATCATAAGGCCGTCGAAGGACGGCCATGCGACAAGCAGACGCGTGAGCTCGGCTCGCGCAACCGCTAGTTTACTCAGATTGTTCATAAAACTGATTCGCGTCGGATTGATACGGGTTTCGTGATCAAATTCGTATGCCAAGGCGTCTCGGCGCGCCGCGACCGGTTCCGAAAGTAGGGAAACAATTCCCGTCCGGCCCTCCATTTCCAGCAGCAGGCTACCTGTCTCCGCGCGAACAAAAGTGCGATGGAGCTCGACGCCGAGGGGGCCATTTTCGATTGCGACCCTCACCGGAACGTCGTTGACCGTTCCCCAGGCGAGCCATGGCTCGCTCAGTGCGGTCACTTCAGCAACCTCCGTGCGGTATGCCATGACCGTCACGTCGGAAATCGCCTGGCGTGCCGTGGCTACCGCGGCCGCGCCCCCTTCCGAATCCAGCATCCAGAACGGCACGACCACCGATATCGGCTCTCTCCATGCCGAGGAGAGCGCCTGGACCGCCGCCGCCCAGTGGCTCCACACGGCCGCGGGTTTCAGTGCGAAATCGGCCAGAAGATATGGCTCGATGTCGAATTGCAGACCTCCGAGGCGAGCATCCGGCGGGCTTGAACGTTGATAGCGGCGGATCGCAGCGACGCGCCGAAGCGCATGGCTGAGCCCCTCGGCGGTTACCATTGCCGGATCGCCTTCGACGGCATGAACCGAAATTCCCCGCTTGCCCAGACGACCGATGAAGTCGGCAAGAGCAGTCCGGTCTGCTACTTCGCCATTGTCGATCCTCAATTGCAGGAAGATGCGGTCGAGGCGCGACGCGACCGCCCAATCTTCGATCTGCCCTGGCTGTCTTTCCCATGTCTCGGCCTCCCAGAGCCATGTTCCGGTGCGCGAAGGCTGGCTGCCTGGCAGGTCTGGCTCCAGGCTGACGGAAGTCAGCCGGAAAGCGCCCTGTCCGGGCGGGCAGTTGATTACGACATCTCGGGACCGCTGATCATCCGCGGAGTTCGGCGGGAGTTGCAGACTGACGCCATCAGCGCCAATCAGCGCCTGCCATGGCATAGGCGCATCCCCGCCCCGTCCAACAACCGACAGCCCAAGCGGCTCGCCGGAACCGACGCCTTTTGCGACAAGCTTTAGACGCGCCGCGCGCGGAAAATGAAAGGTGTCCGTTCCGAGCACGACCCCGGCTGGAGCATTTCCTTCGCCGCAACGGATCGTCAAATCCCCTGCCGACCGAACGGCTTCGACCCGCTCCTCGCCGCCGAAAGGCCTGTGTTCGAGCCGGTCCAGCAGGTTCTCGCCGAGCGGCAGCGACGTCTTCGCGGTGTTCTCCGGCTTCTCGTTCAGGATGCTGACTGCCTGCGGCACGAAACGGCCATCCACCTCGGCGCCTTCAATGGTGATGCGGGATGGCGAAGACGCTCCGACCGCGAGCGACCGGCTCCAAAGCACGGCTGGTTCGCTACGTTTCATGTCGCTAGGCGCTCCAGCCGAAATGTCAGTGGCGTGGCTCGGCCCCAAGGCGAGCACGGTGAAAAGGACGAGTAGCCCATATTTCCAACTCATGTCGCCTTCAACCCGTTCGCCCTTCAAGATGGCGTCGCGCCTGCGCTGCCAGGTCCATCGGATCGAACGGTTTCGCAATGACCCCGATTGCGCCGAGCGACAGGAAACGCTCGACCTCATATGCTTGCGTCCTGGCGGTAATGAATACGACCGGAATATGTGCCGTCTGCTCGGCTGCCTTCAATTGCGCCAGGGTTTCCGGACCGTCCATCCCCGGCATCATGACGTCGAGCAGAATGAGATGAGGCTGCCAGACAGCGGCGACGGCAGGCGCCTCGTGACCCGACGCGCAGGTCCGGACGTCGAGTGCGGGATCGAGCGCGAGCGACATTGCGGCGACCTCGCGTATGTCCGCGTCATCGTCGACATAGAGCACACGAACTGTCTCCATCGGCCTACCCTTTCGTTTCCGGTGCTGAGGCGAGTTCGCCGGCCTTCGTCGAGGTCAATTTCCGGACGAGTTCGGCGATTGCAATCTCCGATGTCTTTGTCTTCGTCATCGCCAGTTCGACCTGCGCGGCCAGATGCTCGTCGACTTCCGAGGCCGAAAAAATAATAACCACCGTGTCGCTGGGTATAGCGCTCAGGAGCTCCGCTCCCGAACCGTCCGGTAAAGTGAGATCCAGTATGACGAGATCAAAGTGCTTCCGCTGAAGTTCGAACCGGGCCTCCTTCACGTTGCGGGCGGATGTGATTGCGATTGCGTCACCCAGTCCGGCCGACATGACCGCGAGCACGTCTTCGTCGTCCTCGACATGGAGCACGGACGGTACGCGTCTGAACCCTCCCTGGCCGGCCTTGTCGATCGCGGCGCGCAGCCGGCTCATGTCGATCGGCTTCTCCAGCCAGTCGACAATGCCGAGCGCCGATCCGTTCAAGGATTTGCGAGCCCCGTCAATGAAGGCGGATACGACGATGATGGGCAAGTCCAGACATTTGGCGGTGCTCCGCACGTACTCGTAGAGGGTAAGACCTGACTGGCCCGCCAGTTTCAGGTCGAGGGTCATGGCGATATAGCGATTGTTCGCCAGCAGCCTTTTGGCAATGGCAATATCGGGTGCGATGTCGCTTTGCAGCCCATCCTGTGCAAGCGCAAGTGCAATGATGTCGGCGACGTCGCTTTCGTCCTCGACGATAAGCACGCGCCGCGCCGGCTCGCCATCCTTCGGAACCGTATCCCGGGGCCTCGAGCGGCGGTCCGTGGCTTCCGGAAGATCTACATGGAAAGATGTTCCGGTCTCCGGCCCGGTATCGAAGGACACGATGCCGCCTAACCTGTCGACGATGGCCTTCACGATGCTAAGGCCCAGTCCGGTTCCACCTTTTTGCCGCGAATCGGACGCGTCCGCTTGTTCGAACTTGCCGAAGATCCTCGGCTGGAACGCAAGCGGGATGCCAGAGCCATGATCGATCACGGATACGCGGATCGAGCTTGCCTGTCGCGCGAGGCGCACGATCACTCGACCGTCCTGCGGCGAGTATTTGATTGCATTCGACAACAGGTTGAGCATCACCTGGTGCAGCCGGTCTGGATCAACCGTGGCTAACGCACCCGGCGCCTGGTCGTCGAGAACGATCGAGACGTTACGGTCCGCGAGGTAGTTGCCGCTGGCTTCGATCGCCTGCTCGACGAGCGGCCGGAGAGCCATGGGCCGGGGATCGAAAGGCATCCGGCCGGATTCGATCTTCTCGATGTCGAGGATGTCGTTGATGAGCCGGACGAGGCGCTCGCTGTTGGAGTGGGCAATTTTGATCAGTCCGGCGACCTTGGGGGGAATTTCACCGGCTGCGCCTGCTGCTATGAGACCCAACGAACCGCGGATCGACGTGAGCGGCGTCCTAAGTTCGTGGCTAACCGTGGAGATGAAGTCATTTTTCATCTGCTCGCTGCGCTTGCGCTCGGTTATATCGAAGAGCGAGCCGTCCCACACCAGTTTGCCATTGACATCGATGCGCGGCTCCGCCGCGGCGCGCATCCATACCTTCTCTGCGTTCGGCTTGGTGAATTCGGCCTCGAGCGACCATGCCTGACGGGTTTCGGTCGACAGCTGGAGCTGGCGCTCGACCTCGGCCAGCGCCTCGCGGGAAATCATGCGCGAAATGGTGCCAGGCTTACCGACTATGTCCTCGGCCGGAACGCCGAGGATTCGCTCCGCTCCTCCTGATACATAGGAAAAGCGCCCGATCCCATCCGGGCCGATGGAAAGCTGGAATAGGACCCCCGGCGCATTGTTAGCGATCGCCTGCAACTGCGCTTGGCTTTCGGAATACGCCGACACTGCCCAGCGGCGTTGCTCGTCGCTGATAATGAGAAATCCGAGAAGGAGCACGCCGACGAAATTTGTCGGAACGACCAGCGTAAGAAGCTTGCCGAACGCCTCGACGCTCGGCGCTGCCTGCAGCATCAACACGCCAAGTGGTGGAAGGATAGCGGCCATCGCCGCCAGGACGAGCACGTCTTTCGGCGTGAGGCGCTGCTGTCCCTTGCTGCGAAGCCACATCCCTAGCGCCGAAGAGCCGGCGGCGACCAACCAGATGCCGGCAAGCGCGGAGGGTAGACCCGCCCCGCCCAAGCTTATCCGCATGCCGGAGAGCATTGCGGCCGTGATGATGGCACTTAGCGGGCCGCCGATGGCGCCGGAGAAGGCCATGACGACATTACGCCCATCGCCAAAAAACCCGGGAACGAGTTCGACCGGCGAGGCCATGCTGATCAGTCCGGTCGCGCCGAACACGACCCCGAAGACAACGCTCTTGCTCCAGAACAAGCGATCGAGACGATCGCCGAGAAAGGCAAGGAACAAGGCAGCGAGAATGACGACCGCCGCGTTTTCGATCGTGTTGATGACTAAGATCATCCCGGTAGTCCGTGATAAGTCGAGCAACGTCTGATAGCACTATTTGTGCCGTTCGCGTTAGCGGAGCGGCACAAGCTCGATTATCCTGACTGCCTCCGCATCAACGGCGGCACGGCTATACAGCATCGGCACATAGCCGCCTCCTGCCCAGATCGGCGCAAGATCGCGATAGTGCGGGGAGCGTGGGTCGCCGGACTGCCCGGGCGTATTGATGCACACGCTGTTGTCCCAATCGCCGACGTCGAGCACCATGCGGAAGGATGCGCCCGACGTCAGCCGGAAGTCGTCCGACCGGTAGGCGGCATTCATCGGCGTCGAATCGCTGCCGCCCACCGGCAGCGGGCCGACATCACCAGCCGCACGCATTTCTGGGCGGACCGCGCCGATGGCGTGCTCGAACTTCGCGAGGTGCAGGCGGCACCATTCCCAGGCGGTGGGATCGTCACCCATCAGCGCCCGGCAGGTGGCGAAGGCGGCAGCCAATGTTCCGGCCAAAAGCGCATCGCGCTCGCCGGCCGGAAGTCCTGGGGCGCTGCCCTCCAGCACCGCAAGGAGCCGGGCCACGTCGCCTTGATCGATCAACACCTGCACGGCGGGATCGGCCACCAGTTTCGCGATGGTCGACGGCCGCAAGTGACTTGTCCACCAGACTTCGAAGAGGGCGGCGGCGGCGCTGCCCGCCTCAAGGCGATAGTCCCAGTTGCCGAGGAGATCGAGCGCGGCACGGATGTCGGGCGAGCCCGGCTCGATCTTATCGAGCAGGTGGCACAGCCGCCGCGCCGGAATGGAAAGAACATCCGTCTGGAGCGCCTTGGAGCTTTCGAGCGTGTGGGTCTCCTCGGCCGCGAAGACCTCGGCGATCCGCTGCGCCCGCGACGGCTCCACCCATTCGTAGCCGATCGGCCGGTTTTCTCGATGCCAAGCCTCGGGGACGTTCATCTCGTTGGCGGTCGCAACATATCCGGCCGGCGGATTGACCGCGAAGGGCAGTTTCTCTGCGGCCAGGAAGCCCTGCCATTCGAAGCGGCCGTCACCCGGCACGGCGAGCAGGCCATCCCAATTTTCCCGGACCGGGCTCAAGCCCGCCACGACCCAGCCGATCGTGCCGGAGGTATCGGCATAGACCTGATTGGTGGCGGGCACGACCCAGCCAGCCATTCCCTCGCGGAATGCTCCGAAGCTCTTCGCATGCATCGTGACGATGCTGCGGAAGTATGGCGCGGCGCCGGGCTCGAGCCAGACGGTGCGGATCGCAACTGCCTTGCATTCCGCCGGATACTCCGCGACCACCGGGCCATGCCGCGTGAACTTGAGCCGCACCGTGGCTTCGCCACCGCCACGCAGACCGACCTTCTCCTCCACCAGCCGCATGGCCTCCCATTCGTCGCGATAGCGATAGAGGTTCGGGTCTTCGGGATGGGTTTCGTAGGTATAGACGTCCTCCTGGTCGTGGCCGAAGAACAAAGTGAGCCCGAAGCCGGCGGTACCGTTATGCCCCATCGAGATACCGGGAAGCGTCGGCTCGCCGGCGCCAATGCCGTCGAAGCCCGGCGAGGTCAGGTGAACGATGTAGCGGAGGGACGGGACAGCATGGTTGCGATGCGGATCGCCGGCCAGGATCGGACGGCCGGTATCGGTGCGGCTGCCATGGACGGCCCAGTTGTTGGAGCCTTGCAGGGCCACTTCGGGCATGACGTCGCCCGAGGGCGAGACCTTGCGCCAGGCACCGACATTCTCCAGCGTTGCCGCCAGGCGCTCCGTGGTGAAGGTGACAGGGGCGGTTGCGAGCTTCAGCATGTCCAGGCAATCGAGCGGCAGGGCTTCGACCGGTCCTGAGCGGTCAGCCAGCGGGTCATGCGCGGGTTCCAGGTTCTGGCGCAGCAGGTCGGCTTCCGGACCGGCGGCCGAGATCACATGCGAGCGCACCACCTCCGAGACGGCGTTGCGCACCCAGCCATGGCTTCTGACACGCACGACGTCGGCTGCCTGCCATCGTGCCGGCCGGGTGCCCATCGCCGCAAATTCAGGGGGGAGCCGTTCCGGCTCGCGCTCGCAAAGCTCGACAAAGGCATTGATGCCCGCCGCGAAGCTCTCGCAGGCTGCCTTGGCCGTGTCACCATAGGCCGCCCATTCCCGGTCCATGTCGCCGCGATAGAGAAAAAGGCGCGCCGCCCTGTCCTGTTCCAGATAGCCCGGACCGAAATCGGCGGCGAGGAGGCCCAATCCGCGCTTGCGGCTGAGATCGATCTGCCAGAGCCGGTCCCGCGCGGCATTGAAGCCCTGCACGAAGAACATGTCGTCGGTCGTCGCGGCGCGGATGTGCGGCACGCCCCAGCGATCGACGATGATGCTGGCGGGCTGCGAAAGGCCCTCGACGGCGATGGTTTCCTCGGCCACGGCGTGCTTTCCTCCGCTATTCCTCACAAGCAGTAGCGGAAGTAGGGCCACGAACCAAGTTCCGGCGAGGACGCCCGCCTTGCGTCGGACGCCCTCGCCGGCCGGCCCCCGCCTATCGTAGCGTCGCCGCGATATTGCCGCCGTCGACGGTCGTCACATCGGCCGTGGTGCGTTCGGCCAGAGCGTGGTGCAGGAAGGCCTGCGCGACATGTTCGGCGGTCACTTCGAGCCCGAGCAGATTGCCCGACATGTAGTCCTTCTCGGAAAGGCCGCGCGCCCTGGAGCGGCTGGCGATCATCTCGTCGGTCAGCAGGCCCGAGCGGATGCGGTCGGCGTTGACGGCGTTGGAGCGGATGCCGAGCGGGCCGTATTCCAGCGCGTATTGGCGTGAGAGGAACAGGGTCGCCGCCTTGGGCAGGCCGTAGGCGCCGAATTTCGGGCCGGGATTGACCGCCTGCTTGGACGTGTTGAAGAGCAGCACGCCGCCGGTGCCCTGCTGCTTGAAGATGCGCACGGCGTTCTGCGCCGCGTTCTGATGGGCGAAGAAATTGAGCTCGAAGCTCTTGCGCAGCAGCGCGTCGTCAATCTCGCCGATGCCGCCTTCCCAGGCAGCACCTGCATTGGAGACGAGGATGTCGAGGCCGCCATAGGTCGCCACCGCCTTGTCGAAGGCGGCGCGCAGCGCCGCGGGATCCGTGATGTCGCAGCCGACGCCGATCGAATCGTTGCCGGCCTTCTTCGCGACCGCCGCCGCGCGCTCGGCGTCGAGATCGACCACGACGACGTGCGCTCCGTTGGCGGCAAAGAGCGCAGCGGTCGCCGCGCCGATCGCGCCGGCGCCGCCGGTGACCAGCGCCACCTGCCCCGTCAGCGGCTTCGGCTTGTTGGACGCGAGCTTGGCCTGTTCGAGCGACCAGTATTCGAGGCCGAAGAGATCGGCGTGGCTGAGCGGCTGGAATGTGCCGAGCGCTTCGGCGTCGCGCACCGCCTCGATCCACATCTCGCCGACGTCGGAAGCGATCCTGGCGTCCTTCAGCGTGCGGCCGTGGCCGAACATGCCGAGGCCGGGCACCAGCGTCAAACGCGGCATCGGGTCGAGCATGGTGCGCTTGACGTCGTCGAGCGCGTTGTTGGTCTCGAAGTAGCTGGTGTAGTCGCGCACGAAACCGGCTACATGCTCGCGGATCGCCGCCGGATAGGCGTCGAGCTTCGCCGCGTCGGGCGCGGGCAGCACCATCGGGCCGGTCTTGATGCGGATGGAGAGGTCGGGCGTGGATACGCCGATGCGCGCGAGCGCCTGAAGCCTCGGCGAGGAGAGGAATTCCAGGATCTCCGGCGAGGTGCGGAAATCGCTCACCATGCGGTCGAAGCGCCCCTCGCCCCTGTCGAAGGCGACGGCGCCGCGCAGCGCCGGCGCGAAATCGGCGGCTTGGGCGAGCTGCGCCGGAAGCTCGATCGGCGCGGGGCGCGGCTTGGCGTTCGCGGCGATGTAATCTTCCGCGAGCGTCACATAGTGGATCATGCGATCGTAGGCTTCTTTGGCCGTGTCGCCGAAGGTGAAGATGCCGTGCTTGTCGAGGATCAGGCCTTCGACGGACGGGTCGGCGTCGTAGATGTCGGCGGCGGCCTTGGCGAGGTCGAAGCCCGGCGGGATATAGGGGACGAAGCCCATCTTCGGGCCGAACACCTTGGAGCTCAGTTGCTCGCTGTCGGGCTGGTCGACGATCGCGAGGACGGCGGTCGAGTGCGTGTGGTCGACGAATTTGTGCGGCAGGAACGCATGAAGGAGCGTCTCGACGGAGGGGTTGGGGGAGGAAGGATTGATGAGATTGGCGCGCTGCAGCGCCACCATGTCCTCGTCCGAAAGACGGTCGAGGGCGCGCGCCTTGAGCAGCGCGCCGAGCTTCACCGCCGGCAGGCCCTCCGGCTCGATGACGGCCATGTCCCAGCCGCTGCCCTTGACGCAGAGCACGTCCCATTCGTCGCCGACGAGATCGGTGACCCGGCTCTTGACGGAGGTGTTGCCGCCGCCATGGAGCACCAGCCGTGGGTCGCCGCCGAGGAGGCGGGTGGTGTAGACGCGCAGCGCCAGATCGCGATCGACGCCCTTCTTGGCGTAGTCCGCGACAAGGGCTTCGGCAGTGGCATCGTTCCAGAGATTCTTCATGTCAGGATCTTCTTGGCTGTCGTTTCGTGGTGTACCGGGGCGGCACAGGAGTAGGACGTCGGCATGCGTCGCACTGAAGGCGAACGATTGCGGGTACTCGGCCGGCCGTTCCGTTCTGCGTCGTCGGGCGCCCGGCCGCAATCAAACGGAATGGATCCTCGGGTCAGCTTCGCCCGCTTGCGCGGGCTCGCGCCCGAGGATGACGAGGTGGGGGCGTTGCCCGCAAACCGGCAACGTTGGCGATTGACGAGGCCCTTACTGCCGTCGTCATCCTCGGACCTGGGCCCGAAGGGCGAGGTGATCCGAGGATCCATTCCATTACGTGGCCGGGCGTCCGACGGTGCAGAACGAAGCATCCGAACGACGCTGCCAGCAATCCGGTAGGCCCGCGGGGAGATGTGTCCGGCAGGACAGGGAGGGGGTCGGCGCGAAAGGTCGATCATGCTGGGCCCACGGCATTAATCGTCCATCGTGACGGAATTTTTGCCCGCGCCATCAAGGAGCTGGCGGGCCATCCAGGCCGTCGTCACCAGCTGTGAGCAAAGGCCCCCGGTGAGCGCTGCCCTGAGCGGGTCGAGCTTGGCATCCTCATGCACCACCATCAGGCGCTTGGGGATGGCGCGGATCGAGGCGAGATCGGCCGAGATGACGCGGCGGTTGTAGCTGCAGTCGAGCTGCCCGCCGGCCGCGTCGATGATCTGGCCGGCGATGACCCCGGCCGCGCCCTCGCCTTTCAGCGCGCGCATCTCGGCCGGCGTGAGCGCACCGCATCTCACCACATGGCTGTCCTCGTCGACCGTGCCGACAGAGTAGAGCGCAAGATTGCAGTCGGCGATGCCGGAAAGCTGTTCGCGGATCACCGGTTCGCCCCTCAACTGCTCTGCGAGCTCCTCCGTCGTCAGCACCAGCGGGGCGTAGAAGTTGAGGCCCTTTGCGTTGAGACGGCGGGCGATCTCCATGGTGCACTGGTCCGGCCGGTAGGAATAGGGCGCGCCGAGATTGCCGCAGAGCTGGACGACCGTGACGTCCTGCAGGTCGGCATAGGACATCGCGTCGGCTATGTCGTAGACGGTGTGACCCCATGCCACCCCGATCCGGTCGCCGCGCCGCACCTGGTCCAGGAACACGCCGGCCGCGACCAGCGGCACCTCGGCGCGATCGCCCGATGCGCCGGCATGCGGCACGACCCAAACGGCGTCGAGCCCGAACGCGTCCTCCAACTCGCGCGCGAGGACGTCCTCACGGAAGAGCTGGGTGGAGGTCGAGATGCTGACAATACCGGTCTCGCGCGCCCTGCGCAGATACATGGCGACCGATGCGCGTGAAATATTAAGCTCGCGCGCGACCTCGTCCTGGCGCAGGCCATGGGTGTAGTAGAGCCATGCGGCCTTATGAATGATCTGGTCGGCCGGCCGGATCGGCATGGGCGCTTCCTCCTGCCTTCGACATTAGTCACGGCCGCTGACAAAAGTCAAATGCTGACCCGGTCAAGAGAACCGCAGCGGGGACTTTCACGAAGCCGGCCAGCGTGCAAGGATCATCCGACCGCGCCGCCCAAGGCGGCCTTCCTCCCATGGCAAATCCGGAGCAAGATCATGGAAAAACGTCGGCTTGGCCGCACAGAGCTTCTCATCGCGCCGCTAGTCTTCGGCGGCAACGTCTTCGGGTGGACCGCGGACGAAAAGACATCCTTCGCACTGCTCGACCGCTTCGCCGAAGCCGGCTTCAACGCGATCGACACGGCGGACGTCTACTCGCGCTGGCATCCAGGCAATTCGGGTGGCGAATCCGAGACCATTATCGGCAATTGGATGAAAAGCCGCGGCAACCGCGACCGCATGGTGGTCATCACCAAGGTCGGCTCGGATCTCGGCGACGGTAAGAAAGGGCTTTCCGCAGCCTATATCGAGAAGGCGATCGATGCTTCCCTGAGAAGGCTGCAAACCGATGCCCTCGACCTCTACCTCTCCCATTGGCCCGACCCGTCCGTGCCCTACGAAGAGACGCTCGGCGCCTACCAGAAGCTGATCGCCAAGGGCAAGATCCGCTATGCCGGCGCCTCGAACCTCGACGCCGCGCAGCTCACGGAGGCGCTCGCTGTGGCGCGGGCAAAGTCACTGCCGCGCTACGAGGTCCTTCAGCCCGGCTACAATCTCTACGACCGGGCGGAATTCGACGGGGCTCTGCGCGACCTGACAATGGCCGAGGAGATCGGGGTCATCACCTATTTCAGCCTTGCCAAAGGCTTCCTCTCGGGCAAGTACCGCAGCGAGGCGGACCTGGGCAAAAGCCCGCGCGGCGAGGGCGTGAAGCAGTATCTCGACGAGCGCGGCATGCGCATTCTCGCCGCTCTCGAAAAAGTCGCCGCGCGCCACGACGCGCAGCTTGCCGAGATTGCCGTTGCATGGCTGATCGCACGGCCCGGCGTGACGGCGCCTATCGCCAGCGCAACGTCGTTGACGCAGCTGGAAAGCCTGATCCGGTCGGCAGCGATCAGTCTTTCGGCGGAAGACGTGGGGGAACTCGACCGCGCCAGCGCCTGACGAGACGAAAATGTCCGGCGCGGCAACGTGGCGCAGCTTGGCCGATGGCCGGCCGGACATGATCTCGGGCAAAGCCCAAAATCGTTTGTAATATCAAGGGAAGAACGCGCCGACATTCGCGACGCTCCCCCAGCAGACCGCCTCGGAAAACTTGAGGACGCTAGTTTAGAATAATTCTAAGCTATTGATTTGAAGATAGTTTTTCCGAAATTCATTGACTCCTGTCAGCTGCCGCGTTTTAAGACGGGACCATGAACCTTTGATGTCTGGGCCTTGAACCCATTCGATTGGAGGATAGAGGTGGTCACTGTCTGCAGGCCGCGCCATGACGCGGTCCATCCTTCAATGCCGTGCCATTGCGACTGGACGAGCTTCCCCGCTGAAGCGCGCCGGCACACCGCCGCCCACGCGATCCAAGACGCCCTGAGACGCGCCGAACGCGACATCGTTCACTGAGGAGACTGGAATGACCTTTTTCACGGCGATGCCTCGGCATGCGGGCAAGATGGCGGCGATCCTCGCCACCGGGCTGCTGACAACCGCGGTATTCGTGCTGCCGGCCAAGGCCGACCGCGACCCCAAGGCCGTGCTCGCCACTTATGCCGATATCGCGCTCGCCGGCTATGAAGACGCACTTGCCACGGCCAGGCTACTCGACCAGGCGGCGGATGCGCTGATTGCGAAACCGTCCCAGGAGACGCTGAATGCGGCGCGGGAAGCGTGGAAGGCGGCGCGCATCCCCTACCAGCAGACGGAAGTCTTTCGCTTCGGCAATCCGATCGTCGACGATTGGGAAGGCCGCGTGAATGCCTGGCCTCTCGACGAAGGGCTGATCGACTATGTCGATGCGAGCTATGGCACCGAATCCGACGAGAACACGCTCTATACGGCGAATGTGATCGCCAACACGGAGATCGAGATCAACGGCGAGAAGGTCGACGCCTCGAAGATCACGCCGGAGTTCCTTTCCGGAACGCTGCAGGAAGCCGGCGGCATCGAGGCCAATGTCGCGACGGGCTATCATGCCATCGAGTTCCTGCTGTGGGGGCAGGATCTCAACGGCACCGGTCCCGGCGCCGGCAACCGGCCCTATACCGACTTCGACAAGGCAAATTGCACGGGCGGCAATTGCGACCGCCGCGCCGAATATCTCGCGGCGGCAACCGAACTGCTCGTTTCCGACCTGGAGGAGATGGTCGCCAACTGGAAGGATGACGGCGCGGCGCGCAAGGAAGTGCTGGAAGGCGACGCCACGACAGGGCTCTCCACGATCCTGACCGGCATGGGGTCGCTGTCCTATGGCGAATTGGCCGGAGAGCGCATGAAGCTCGGCCTGCTGCTCCACGATCCGGAGGAGGAGCATGACTGCTTCTCCGATAACACCCACATTTCGCATCTCTACGATGCCGTCGGCATGCGCAACGTCTATCAGGGCCGCTACAAGCGCGTCGACGGCTCGACCGTCGAGGGCCCCTCGATCTCCGACCTGGTGAAGGCGGCCGACGCGGCAGTCGATACGGAGCTCTCGGGCAAGCTCGACGCGACCGTCGCCAAGATGGAAGCCGTCCAGGCGCGTGCCGTCGCCGGCGAGGCCTATGACCAGCAAATCGGCGAGGGCAATGCGGAAGGCAACGCCGCCGTGCAGGCGGCGATCGACGCGCTGGTCGACCAGACCAGGTCGATCGAACGCGCCGTCACGGCCCTCAAGCTCGACGCCATCGCCTTCGAGGGCTCCGATAGCCTCGATGCGCCCGACAAGGTCTTCCAATAGGAACCGACGCCGCCAGCGATCCCCAGCCAGTCGGCACGTTGCCGCAGCCAGTCAGAGTAAATCATGCTGATTTGTCATTGCAATTTGATCACCCAGAAGGAGATCGAGGACACCATCATCCACCTACTCGACAAGGACCCGTGGACGCTTATCGTGCCCGCGAAGGTGTATCATACGCTGCAAAAGCGCGGACGCTGTTGCGGCTGCTTCCCAAATGTGGTCGAAACGATCATTCGGGTAACCGAGGAGTACCACGCACGCTCGGAGGCGGGCGGCGAGGACGTCGTTTCACATTTGGATCGCGTGAGAGAATTGCGCGACCAGTTCGGGAGCAGGATTCATGAAAGGCGAACCACAAGTCATCGAGCGGCTTAACGAAGCTCTTTTCCTGGAGCTCGGGGCGGTCAATCAATATTGGCTTCACTACAGGCTGCTCGACGACTGGGGCTACGCCAAACTCGCAAAGAAGGAGCGCGAGGAATCGATCGAGGAAATGCATCACGCCGACAAGATCATCGAGCGGATCATCTTTCTCGAAGGGCATCCCAACCTGCAGTCGGTCGCGCCGCTGCGCATTGGCCAGAATGTAAGGGAAGTGCTGGAATCGGATCTCGCCGGCGAATATGACGCCCGCACTTCGTACAAGAAATCGCGCGAGATCTGCCACGACCTTGGCGACTACGTGACGATGCAACTTTTCGAGGAACTGCTGAGCGACGAGGAAGGCCATATCGACTTCCTCGAGACGCAGCTCGACCTGCTCGCCACGATCGGCGAGGAGAGATACGGCCTGCTCAACGCCGCGCCGGCGAACGAGGCCGACTAGGCAGAGGACAATGCGGCGTATCAATCTTCTGAGGCGCCGCGCGCCCGCCGGGTCATCCCGAACCCGGCATGGACGAACCAGCCTCCTCTCCTGGGGGACGCTCCCCGCCGGGGCCGCGGTCGCGGCCTTGGCCTTCGCCGCCGTCGCCTATGCGGGCATGCCCGAGGCCAAAGGCCTCGAAACCAGCCGGCAGGACCTCTCCGCGGAGGATCTGGCGCGGGTCGGGGCCATCACGCGGCCGACGACCGACTTTTCCAAAGCGGAAAAGTTCGAGCCCATGCAGGGCGGCGCCGGGACCTCGCGCAAGCGGATCAATCAGGACGCCTTCTCGCAATCCTCGGCCAACCTCACCTTCGAGGAAGAGGGCACCTTCAAGCTCGGCAACGCGATCTTCCGCAAGCTCTGGGTCTCGTCGCCCTCGTCCACCCAGGCCTCGGATGGACTTGGCCCGCTCTTCAACGCACGCGCCTGCCAGAGCTGCCATCTGAAGGACGGGCGCGGCCATCCGCCCGAGAACAATCCAGACGCGACATCGATGTTCCTGCGCCTGGCGCGCGACGCCGACACGACCGAGGAGAGGCAGGCGCTCGCCGATCGGAAGGTGCTGAACTTCCCCGATCCTACCTACGGAACGCAGTTGCAGGATCTTGCCGTTCCCGGCCTCGCCGGCGAAGGCCGCATGAAGATCACCTATAAGGAGCTACCGGTCAAACTCGGCGACGGGACCGTCGTGTTGTTGCGCAAGCCGAGCTATAGCGTGGACGCGCCCGCCTACGGCCCGCTGGATCCCAGGACCAGCCTGTCTCCGCGCGTGACCTCGGCAATGATCGGGCTCGGGCTCGTCGAGCAGATCCATCCGGCCGACATCCTCGCCCATGCCGACCCCGACGACCGCGACGGCGATGGCATCTCCGGCAGGCCCCAGATCGTGCGCGATCCCTCGAGCGGAGAGCTGACGCTCGGCCGCTTCGGCTGGAAGGCGCAAACCCCGACGATCCGCCAGCAGACGGCCGACGCCTTCGCTGGCGATATCGGCATCTCGACGCCGGAAGTGCCGAAGCACTGGGGCGACTGCACCGAGGCCGAGGCTACCTGCCGCGCCCTGCCGACCGGCGTGCAGGAACGACTGGGCGACGTCGAGGCACCGCCGCCGGTCATGGACCTCGTCACCTTCTATTCGCAGAACCTCGCCGTTCCGGCGCGCCGGAAACCTGACGACGCAAGCGTGCTCGCCGGCAAGAAGATCTTTTATGGGCTGGGCTGCATATCCTGCCACACGCCCAAATTCGTCACCCGTCGCGACGCGCCCAACAAGGCGCAGGCCTTCCAGCTCATCTGGCCCTATTCCGATTTCCTGCTGCATGACATGGGCGAGGGGCTGGCGGATGGCCAGAAAGTGGGCGATGCCACGGGCAGCGAATGGCGCACGCCGCCCCTTTGGGGCATCGGCCTCACCGAGACCGTGAGCGGCCATACCTTCTTCCTGCATGACGGGCGCGCACGCAACCTCGCCGAGGCGATCTTGTGGCACGGGGGCGAAGGGCAAGATGCGCGCGACGGTTTCGCGGCACTTGGCGAAGCGGACCGCGAGTCGCTTCTCCGCTTTCTGGAGTCGCTCTGATGATCAAATGCGGGAAAAGCCCCTCACTGTCCTGCCGGACATCTCTCCCCGCATGCGGCTCCGATGTTTACACATCTTCGGAGGACACCTTGGATGGTGAAATACATCGCGCAAGGCATGGAAAGCCCGAAGGGCGGCATGGTTGCTGGCACCGGCTCGGCCGCTTCGTTCTGCACCGTTGGCTGGGTTGCCTGAACGTAACGGAATGGATCCTCGGGTTACGTCGCCGTCGCTTCGCTCGGCGCCGGCCCGAGGATGACGAAGCTTCCATGTCCATGCCAATCGCCAACGCTGGCGATTGGGCAGCCCTTCAGCGCAGTCGTCATCCTCGGACGGGAGCCCGCGCCAGCGGGCGAGCTGATCCGTACCGCCTAAGATGTGTGAATCCGATAGCCGCATGCGGGGAGAGAGAGGCTGGCCGCTTGGATTTCGCCAGTCGCCAACGCTGGCGTTTGGCGAAAGTGGAAACGACATCGACTCTCTCCCCGCATGCGGGGAGAGATGTCCGGCAGGACAGTGAGGGGCGGCCATTCAGGCGCTTGGTCGTCGGCCTGACGTTCCTCGCGCTGGCCTGTATCGTCTCCCCCACTCATTCAGCCGAACGCTCTGCCTCCGCAACCATCACCGGTGCGGTCGAAGGCTTCGTCAAGCCCGCTTATGCAGCCTTCCACAACAGCACCGCCGCCCTGAAGTCGTCCGTCGGCGAGCTCTGCGCCGGCCCTTCGCCCGCAGCGCTCGATGCAGCCCGCGCCGCCTTCTCGGAGACCACCCGCGCCTGGTCCGAGGTCGAGATCATCCGCATCGGACCGGTGACCGAGGAGAACAGGCTGGAGCGTGTCCTCTACTGGCCGGACCGAAAGAGCATCGGCCTCAAGCAGGTGCAAGCGGCGATCGCCGAACGCGACGCCAGTGTGACCGACACGGCCCGCCTTGCCGAAAAGAGCGTCGCCATGCAGGGGCTCGGCGCGCTCGAATTCGTGCTGTTCGGCACGGGATCGGAAGAATTGGCGAAGGGAGAGGCTTTCCGCTGCTCTTACGGCGCGGCGATCTCCGGCAACCTCGACACGATTGCCGAAACCGTGGAGAAAGGCTGGGAGGATCCGAGCGGCTTCGGCGCGAGCTGGGCAAACCCTTCCTCGAGCAACGCATTCTACCGGACCGACGCGGAAGCGTTGACCGACCTGCTCGAGGTCTTCATCAGCGGGACGGAACTCGTCCGCGACCAGCGCATCAACAGCTTTCTCGGCGAGACGGAGAAGGCCGACAAGCCCAAGCAGGCGCTGTACTGGCGTTCGCAGGGCACCGCGGAGGCGCTCGGCGGCAACATGGCGGGCATGAAGGCCCTGTTCGATGCATCGGACCTTGCCGGCACCTTGCCTGCGAACTCCCGCTGGATAGCGCAATCGATCAATTTCGAACTCGGCAACGCCATCCGCGCGGCGGAGGGAGCCTCCGGCCCGATCGACGAGGTCCTGGCGGATCCGACCCGCCGCGGAAAGGTCGCCTATTTCAAGTTGGTCACCACCAGCCTCTCCGAACTGTTCGGCAAACGGCTTTCGGCCGAACTCGGCCTTACCGCCGGCTTCTCCTCGCTCGACGGTGACTGACATGGCCACGCCCCTGATCGACCGCCGAGAATTCCTGAAGGCTGCGGGCATGGGCTTCGCGACCGCTCTCCTGCCGCGCCAGGCCTTCGCGCTGGACCGGACAGACGCCGTCTTCGCTACGGCCTTCCAACGCCGCGACGGCGGCTACGGCGTGGCCGTTCTCTCGGAAAACCGCGAGATCGTTTTTACCGCGGTGCTTCCCGAGCGCGGTCACGACGTGACTTTCGATTCCGTTTCGCGACGCTCCGTCGTCTTCGCCCGCCAGCCCGGCGCCTTCATGGTGGTGTTCGACCATGAAAGCCGGATGGAGCCGCAGACGATCGGGAGCGTCGAGGGGCGGCATTTCTACGGCCACGGCGTCTTTTCGCCCGATGGCGCGCTGCTCTACGCCACCGAGAACGATTTCGACAATGCCGCCGGCATGGTCGGCATCTACGACGCGCGCGACGGCTTCCGCCGCGTCGGTGAATTCCCGACCCACGGCATCGGACCGCACGAGATGCTGCTCCTTGCCGACGGCAGAACGCTGGCCATCGCCAATGGCGGGATCGAGACCCATCCGGATTTCGGCCGCGCCAAGCTCAACATAGCGACCATGAAGCCATCCTTCGCCTTCATCGATCGCGAGACCGGCGCGCTTCTGGAACAGCACTTCCTGCCAGCCGCATTGCATCAACTGTCGATCCGCCACATGGCGATCGACCAGCAGGGCGCGGTCTGGTTCGGCTGCCAGCACGAAGGTCCGGCAAGCGAACGGCCGCTGCTCGTCGGCAAGGCTCGGCTCGGCGAGGAACTCGCCCTCGTCGATATGCCGGGCGATGTGCTGGCTGGTTTCCGGAACTACATCGGTTCGGTCGCGGCCAATCCGACCGCGGGAACAGTCGCCGTCTCGTCCCCGGAGGGCAACAGCTGCGCGGTGATCGAGGCGGCAACCGGCAGAGTGCTGTCGGTCAAGCCGCTGGTCGAGGTCTGCGGTCTGGCGCCGGATCACGCCGGTTTCCGTGCCACCACCGGAACAGGCGATATCCTCGCCGCGGACGGGTCGCAAGCGGCTCTCGACGAGTATGCCTGGGACAACCACCTGCTGCGGATCGGATAGCGCGACCTGTTCACCTCAACGAATTTGCCGCTCCGGCGAACCGGAGCAGCATTGCGGCTGGAAGCAGCGATCGTCAGGATTTGCCCTTGGCGAGCTTTTCCGTCTCGGCACGCAGGCGCTGATCGAGTTCCTGGATCTCCGGCGTGACGATCTCGCCGAAATCCTCCATCTGAAATAGGGGACGGATCTCGATCTCGGAATCTCCAGGCATCGGATTGGGACAGCGTTTGACCCATTCGATTGCCTCTTCGAGCGAGGCGACTTCCCAGATCCAGTAGCCTGCGACGAGTTCCTTCGTCTCGGCGAAGGGGCCATCCACGACGCTGCGCTGGGGGCCGGAGAACTTCACCCGCACTCCCTTCGAGCTGGGCTGGAGACCGTCGCCAGCCAGCATGATGCCCGCCTTCACCAGCTCCTCGTTGTATTTCATCATGGCCTCGAGCAGCTCCGCGCTCGGCATTATGCCGGCTTCGCTGTCTTCCGTGGCCTTAACGATCACCATAAATCGCATTTTTAGCTGTCTCCCGTAGGTTGCATTGAGAGGGACGGTGTGCCGCCTGGCTGCGGAACCATCGCTCATCGAGACGTCGAATGGGAGTAGCGGAAATCGACATGCGTATGAATTTTTCCTGCTGCAACTTTGCCGGGGCATGGCTACGACCGTCGAAGCACGAACCGTCCGGCATCTTGGGCATGGCCGGGCTTGCAATTCGGCAGCGCATTGCGACATTTGGCACATGAACACGCCCGCGCAACCGGTCCGTCTGGTCCGCCCTGAAAAGAAGCGGCGCCGCATCCCCGTTTCAGTCCTTATGGCGTTGAGCTTCGGCACGCTGGTGTTCTTGTCGGTCGGCGGCGTGCTTGCATTGTCGGTCGGCGCCAATGTGCGCAACACGTTTGATCTGCTTGGCGCTCAGTCCACGCTCTTGATCGATGCGATGGAGGATGCGCTACGCGCCGAACTGGGACGTGCCGAAGACGCAGTGGACGGCGTGGCACAGCTTTATGCGCAGGGCGACTTCCAGATCGACGACGAGGCCATGTCGGCGGCGCTTGCCGGTGCCCTTTCGGCTACGCCGGGTGCAAACGTGATTCTGATCTGCACGCCAGACCTGGTCTGCAGGGGGGAGGCGCGCGCCGACGGGGATGTGCCCGGCGCGATCCGGCGGCTCCCGGCCGAATCCGAGAAATCGCCGGAAGTTCGTGCCGCCCTGGAGCAGCGGAGGCAGATCGACGGACGCTGGTGGGGCGCGATCGTGGCGAATGAGCACGGCCTTTTCGCCAATGTCTCCGTGCCGCTCACACGCGGCGGCGAGACGAAGGCTTGGGTGATCGCCGCCGTCGAACTGCAGAAACTGTCCAGGATCACGCAGGAACTGTCGTCTCGCTTCGGCACGCATGCATTCATTCTGGATGGCGACGATTCCATCCTGGCGGATCCCAGGCTGGCCGATCCAAACGCAGCGAAACACGGCATTCGGCCGCTGACACCGCTTGCCGCCTTTGGCGACCCGGTACTCGCCCGGTATGACGGGCGCGAGCCGGAGGCGGACTTCAGCGCCAAGCGCGGCCGCGATATCGAGGTGGCCGAGATCAAGACCGAAGACGAACCCAGCGGGGCCGGAGAGGACAGCTACATCGCCATCACCCGCAAGATCAGCGGCTATGGCGAACAACCCTGGACCATCGGCGCCTATTTCGAGGCCAGGCAGATCGGCGACGAGATCGAGCGCGTCATGGGATCGGCGTTGCTTGGCTTTGGCGCCATGGCGGCGGCGATCGTTATCGCGATCATGCTCGGCAGGCGCCTCTCACGTCCGATCCAGGCGATCGCCGGGCAGGCGACGCGCGTTGCCGATTTCAACCTCGACGAGGTGAAGCCGCTGCCGCGCAGCAGGGTTCTGGAACTGGATGAGCAGGCGTCCGCCTTCAACGCCATGCTCATCGGACTGCGCGCTTTCTCGACCTACGTTCCGCGCTCGCTGGTGGCCAAGCTCGTGCGCACGGGAAAGATCGGGATCGCCGAACCGCGCGAAGCGATCGTTACCGTCATGTTCACCGACATTGTCGGTTTCACCACGCTGTCGGAGCAGATGGACGCCGCCGCCACGACGAAGCTCCTCAACCATCATTTTTCGATCCTGTGTCGCGCGGTCGACGCCCATGGCGGGACGGTCGACAAGTTCATGGGCGACGGAATGCTGGCATTCTTCGGCGCACCCGACAGCCTCGAGAGCCATGCGGCGGCGGCGGTCCGCGCGGCGGCGGCCATCCGCGACGAGTTGAAGGCGGACTATGGGCAGCAGGCCGGGGAAAGGCGCGACCCTTTCCGCGTCCGGATCGGCATCCATACGGGCCCGGTCATCGTCGGCAACATCGGCGCGTCCGACCGCGTCAACTATACGATCATCGGCGATACCGTGAACATAAGCCAACGGCTGCAGGAGCTTGGCAAGCAGCTCGCGCCCGACGCCGCGGTCTCGATCACCATTTCCGGTGAGACCGCTTCACGGCTCGACGAAGAATTCGAAACAATACCCGCAGGCGAACACAGGCTGCGTGGACGCGGCGAAGCGACAAGGGTCTTCCAACTCGGCAGAGTCGAAACACCGGCCGCGCCCGGACTGGGAGTCCACCGCGCCAAAGCCGGCTAGGTCAAAGCCACCCTACTCTACCGCTCCCGACACATCCGCTCTGGCAACCGCCTTGCGGATGAGCTCGACGAAACGCTCGCCGGCGGTTTCGCGCGCGCCGCTATTGTCGATGACGACGGCGCCGTGGCTGTCGAATTTCGCCGAACGCGCAAGTCTGGCAAGCACCTCGCCGCGCGGTTCGCGTCCGCGCGCGGCAAGCCGCTCGGCCAGGATCTCCGGTGCTGCCGATATCTCCACCACGATGACATTCTCATAGCGGTCCCTGAGCGCCGGAAGTGCGCCGCGCGACAGGTTGGCGATGGCGACCCGGCCGTCGGCGATTGCGTCGTCGACATTTGCCGGCAAGCCGTATTTCAACCCGTGCGCCTCCCAGGCAAGCGCGAAGGCGCCATGTGCTCGCGCCTTGTCGAAGGCCGCATCGGCAAGGGAATCGTGATCCTCGGTGGAGCCGTCGCACGGCCGGGTGATGACGCGCCGCACGAAGAGCACACTGTCGTCGCCGGCAAAACGCTCGCGCGCATAGCCCAAGATCGTGTCCTTGCCGGCGCCGCTCGGCCCGACCACGGCTAAGAACACGCCGTTGCGCACAGGAAACGGAGCGCTGGCCAGCTCGCGTTCGATCAATGCGGAGGCCATCATGCGACGCGGCGTCCTTCCCGCCAGACGGTACGGACGACCGGCACATGCTCGTCGACACGGACGCGCACGAGGTCGGCGCGGCGACCGGCCTCGATGACCCCGCGATCGGTCAGGCCGACAGCCTCGGCCGGGTTGCGTGACACCATCGCAACCGCTTTCGGCAGAGAGATCTGGTCCACGACCTCGCCCAGGAAGAAGGCCGACTGGATGAGGCTGAAGGGGATATAGTCGGAGGACAGGATGTCGAGCAGTCCATCCTCTGCCAGAGCGCGAGCCGAGACGTTGCCGGAATGGGAGCCACCGCGCATGACATTCGGCGCTCCCATCAGAACACCCAATCCGGCATGCTTGGAGGCGCGAGCGGCCTCGGCCGTGGTCGGGAACTCGGCGACCCGAATCCCTTGTGCAACGGCCTCGTCCACATGGGCGAGCGTGGCATCGTCGTGGCTGGCGAGCACGATGCCGCGCGCGCGGCAGGCATCCGCGATGGCAGCCCGGTTGGTAGCGGAGTTGGCTGCCGATTCGGCGATGCGCCGCTCGCAGAAGGCGCGGAAGGCCTCGTCCGACATCTTGAGCTTGCCCTGGTAATAGACGGCATAGGATTCCAGGCTGGCGAACTGGCGCTGACCCGGCGCGTGATCCATCAGGGATGCGAGCCGCACACGCTCGTCGCCGTCGAAATACGCGAAACCTTCCAGGCAATCGGCCGCGGAAACCTCGCAGCGGAGATGAATGAAATGGTCGGCGCGCACCCGATCCTGCCGTACGCTGTCATCGATGGCGTCGGCCAGCTTGCGGATCTCGGCTGCCGTCATGCCGCTCTCTTCGTCGAGGCCCACGCGCAACGCGTCGAAGACGGTGGTGATGCCGGCAGTCGCGACCTGGGCATCATGGGCGAGCACGGCGGCGATCGGATTCCAGCGCACTTTGGGACGCGGCGCGTAGTGGCCCTCGAGGTGGTCGGTGTGGAGTTCGACCAGGCCCGGAATTATGTAGTCGCCTTCCATGTCCTCGCCGGCGCGGGAGGCATCGGTGGAGATGTCGGCGATCAGGCCGTCGCGGACGAGAAGCGATCCGGTGACGACCTCGTCGGCGAGCACGAGGCGGGCGTTGGTGAGAACTGTTTCGACAGGCATGTCAGGCGAACTTTCTTTCCCGCCGGTTCCCCAGCGGATGATAGGATTGGACGGTGAAGGGCGCTCCGGCCTCCGGCTCTACGAACAGGGCGAGCCCATCGACGGCGACGGGCTTGTCGAGGAAGGGCGCGAAGAAGGCCTCGATCGCAGCGCGCAGGCGCGGCGCTTCGGCCTCGGCGGCGCGTCCGGACAGCGTCATGTGGAAACGGAACGCCTCGAAGACATAGGGATAGCCCCACTGGCAGAGATTGCGGAACTGGCCAGGAAGCAGCGCATCCGGATTGCGCCTCTCGATCTCGGTTTCCGTGAGCGGAGCTCGGAAACGATCGAACGCGACCACGACCTCGTCCGCAAGGCGGTTGAGGTCCGGCAGTTTCTCCGCCGGCACCAGCGCGAAGAACCCGTCAAGCTGCTTGACGGCGAGACGCGGAATGATCACCGGAGCCATGCCGGCCGCCCATGTTTCCATCGCCTTGGAAAGCGTCGCTTCGCTCTCGCCGTCGGCAAGGCGGAAAGGCGCCTTGAGCGTGGCATGGAAGCCGTAGCGCCGTGCCGCCGCCGTGTGGAATGCGACCTCCGCCGGCGTGAGATCGCCGACCGCCGGCGCCGGCGAGGTGCCGCCGGTGAACGGATCGCGTCCCAGCCAGTTGGCCGCGGTCCGTGTCAGCGGGTCGGTCTGGGCGGGCGTGAAATAGATGGCATAACGCATGGTTTATCCTCGCGAGCCTCGATGCCATATGTGATTTACATGACAGAATGACGAAGCCGCGCGTGAGTTTTCTGTTAACAGAATCGCGGACGCAAGTCATGGCCGGTACAATAGGAGGTTGATGGGATTGTGGCGCCGCTTCAAGCGACGCCCATCAGGTTCTTGCGCAACGCGTGCCCGGGAAGTGCAGGATTGCCGACACTTGCAACGGGGTGCGAACGTCTCAGCTTCCTCATCCTCGGGCCGGCGCCAGGCGAAGCGAAGGCGACGTGGCCTGAGGATTCTCTCCGTCCTTGGCGGCCGGCCGCCCAGCAGAGAAGAACTTTCTGGGTCCGAAACACGTGCCGCTTCAGGAGATTACCATAGTAGGGTTACCGGGGGTCCTGTCACGGAATGGACACTCGGATCACCTCGCTTCGCTCGGGTCCGAGTGTGACGAAGCGATACCAATCGCAAACACTGTCGATTGGCGCAGCACTTCAAATGCGTTCGTCATACTCGGACCCGAGCCCGAAGGGCGAGGTTGATCCGAGTATCCATCCGTTACCTAGCGGCGGGCCGCGCCTTAACAGATAGGCCGGCTCAGCCCTCGGCCAGATCGAACACGTGATGGTGGATATGGCCCTCGAACATGTCGAAGAGGCCTTTGGTCGCGTCCCGGCTCTCGTAGCGGACCGGCGAGTCCAGCGCTGCGGCCAGGGCTTCACGACTGTCATACATGGTGGAAAGCACCATGGGATAGGAAGGCGCGCCCTCGTCGCGCTCGATATTGTAGAGGATGCGCACTTCCCTTATGCCGGGGAAACGCAGCCACATGGGCAGCAGCTTCTCCGTGACATAGGCCTTGAAGGCGGCCTCGCGTCCAGGACGGATGGTGCCTTCGAAAAAGGCCTGGCGAACGATCATGGCTTGTGCCTCTGGTCAGTTGACGGCGGTCGGCGGCGTCTCGCCCGCGAAATAGGCGGCGATATTGGCAAGCACGATCTCGCCCATCGTCACCCGGGTCTCCAACGTCGCGCTGCCCTGATGCGGCATGAGCACGGTATTGGGCGCGGTGAAGAACTCCTCGCGAATGGTCGGCTCGTCGACGAACACGTCGAGGCCGGCACCGGCGATCGTGCCGGTCTCCAGCGCCGCCAGCAGTGCATTTTCGTCGATGACGCTGCCGCGGGCGACATTGACGAGAAAACCGGTCGGCCCCAAGGCCGCGAGCACCTCGGCGCTCACCATATTCTGGGTGGCGGGATTGGCAGCGATGCAGACGGCGAGCACGTCGCTGTCCTCGGCCAATCCCACCGGCGTAGCGTGACGCACCCAGCCCGCCTCGACCGGCGAACGGTTCCAGTAGCGCACGGACATGCCGAACGCCTCGGCACGCCGCGCCAGCGCCTGGCCGATCTGTCCGAGCCCGAGGATGCCGATACGCTTGCCGCCGACCTTGGTACCGAGCGGAAACGGTTCCCGCTTCGCCCAGCGGCCTTCGCGCACCATGCGGTCGCCTTGGGGGATATGGCGTAGCAGCGCCAGCATCAGGGCCATGGCCATATCCGCGACGTCGTCCGTCAGCACGCCGGGCGTGGTGGTGACATGGACGTTGCGAGCTCGGGCAAGCTCGAGATCGACCTTGTCGGTGCCGACGCCATTGATCGCGATGACGCCCAGCGCCGGAAGTCGATCGAACCACTCCCGCGGAAGGCCCGTTGCGCCGCCGGTCGCGACGGCGCGTATCGACGGCAGCGCCGACTCGATAGCCTGCTTCTCCCCCGCGTTATAGAGCCGGTGAACGGTGTAGGACTGGTCGAGCCGATCTTCGATGACCTTCATCATCGGTTCGACCAGAAGGATATCGTGCTTCAACTCGAAACTCCGTCGGTTTTGATGGGAGCGACATCAAATGCCGGCAGTGGGGAAGGGCCCCCGCTGTCCGGCCGCATCGTGAGGCTCGGCCTAGGAAATCTGGCCAAGGAAATTCTTGGTCCGCTCGTGCTTGGGATTGTCGAAGAACTCTGACGGCGACGCCATTTCGAGAATCTCGCCGCGATCCATGAAGATCACGCGGTCGGCGACACTGCGCGCAAAGCCCATCTCATGGGTGACGCAAAGCATCGTCATGCCTTCGCCGGCGAGATCGATCATGGTGTCCAGCACTTCCTTCACCATCTCGGGATCGAGGGCCGAGGTCGGCTCGTCGAACAGCATGATCTTGGGGTTCATGCAGAGCGCGCGGGCGATCGCCACGCGCTGCTGCTGGCCGCCGGAGAGCTGCGCCGGATATTTGCTCGCCTGTTCGGGGATGCGCACGCGCTCCAGGAACTTGCGAGCGGTCTTCTCTGCCTCCGCGGAGGCAATGCCGCGCACTTTCATGGGCGCCAGCATGCAGTTCTCGAGAACCGTCATATGCGGGAAGAGGTTGAATTGCTGGAACACCATGCCGGTTTCCTGGCGGACGCGTTCGACATTCTTGCCCCCGGCGGTGAGGTCCATGCCGTCGACGACGATCCTGCCGCGCTGGACGGTCTCCAGCTGATTGATGCAGCGGATGAGCGTCGACTTTCCCGAGCCGGAGGGTCCGCAAATGACGATGCGTTCTCCCCGGGCAACGGTCAGCTCTATGTCCTTCAGGACGTGGAAGTCGCCATACCATTTGTTGACGCCTTCCATCAGCACGGCAGGACCGGAAGCTCCCCGCAATTCGCCTGCCGGTGTCTTTTCCATCAGCTCAGTCATGACGGGGAGCTCCGTTCTTGTTGATCGTCTTGCTTACTGCGCCTTGCCGACGAAGTCCGGCAGCGGCGAGCCGAGCCACTTCTCGTGGATGGCATTGAGCTGGCCGTCGGACTTCACCTTGTCGATGAACTGGTTGACGAAGGTGAGCAGCTCGGTCGATCCCTTGCGGACCGCGATGCCCTGCACCTGTTCGCTGAGCGAAAGCTTCTGGCTGAAGCGGCCGGGGGCAGCCTTTTCGATCTGTCCCGCGACGACATTGGAGACGCCGATCAGCTCGACCTGGCCGGAAAGCAGTGCCTGGACGGCGCTCGCATCGTCATCGAAACGCTGGATCTTCGCATCCTGCGGAGCGATCTTGGTGACGGCGGTGTCCTGCGTGCTGGCGCGGGCGACGCCGATCGTCTTGCCGGAAAGGTCCTCCGGCTTGCTTACGGCAACATCCTCCGCGCCGAAGATGCCGATCGAGATGCCGGCGTAGGGCTGCGAGAAATCGACATTCTTGGCGCGTTCCTCGGTGATGCCGAGCGAGGCGACCAAGAGGTCGACCTGATTGCTCTGCAGGTAAGGGATGCGGTTCGGACCGGTGACCGGCACGATCTGAAGCTCGACGCCGAGTTCCTTGGCGAGCAGCTTGGCAACGTCCGCGTCATAGCCGTCCGGCTGGTTGCTGTCGTTCATGATCCCGAAAGGCGGGAAGTCGACCAGCATGCCGATCTTCACCGTTCCGGCGGATTTGATGGATTCGACGGTCTGCGCCGCGGCCGGAGCGGCAATCATGCCCGCCATCAGCCCAGCACCGACGAGAGCCATTGCCATGCGTCTTGTTATGTTCATCTTTCCTGTCCTCGGGTTGCGCCGGTTCCTCCCGGCAAGGGATCCCGTCAACGTGCCGTCGCGCGGGAAAACTTGAGCTCCATGCGGCTTGCGAGCACCGAAAGGGGCCAACACAGAACGAAATAGACGGCGGCCACGGTTCCAAAGACCAGGAACGGGCTAAAGGTGGCATTGTTGATGATCTGGCCCTGGCGCGTCAGTTCGGTGAAACCGATGATGGCCGCGAGCGAAGTGCCCTTGATGAGCTGCACGAGAAACCCGACCGTCGGAGCGACGGCGATGCGGGCCGCCTGCGGCAGGATGACGTGGCGCATGCGGCGATAATAGCCGAGGCCGAGCGCGGTCGCCGCTTCGCGCTGTCCCGGCGGTATCGCCTCGATGCAGCCGCGCCAGATCTCGCCCAGGAAGGCGCTGGCATGAAGGGTCAACGCCACGGCTGCCGCGAGCCACGGGTTGATGGCGAACCCGAAAATGTTCATCCCGAAGAAGACCAGGAAGAGCTGCATGAGCAGCGGCGTTCCCTGGAACAGCCGGATGAAGCCGATGGCCAGAAGGCGCGGCAACCGGGCATCGGAGACACGGGCCAGCGCGATCAGCAGCCCGCCGACGCCGCCGCCGGCAAAGGCGATCGCCGACAGCGCGATGGTCCACTGCGCCGCCATGACGATGATGAAGAACTCGTTCCAGCCAAAGGACCTGATCATGGACGGGCTCCTATCGGCTCAACGGATATTTGAACGCCATCCTCTCGATGGCGGAAAAGATCGCGGAGAAGCCGACGGACATGGCCAGATACATCAGGGTGATGACGATGTAGACCTCGAAGCTGGCGAAGGTCGCGGATTGCAGATTGTTGCCGGCGGCGGCCAGATCGTCGGCTGAGATCGCGGAGACGACGCTCGAGGTGAGCATCAGATAGATGAACTGGCTGGTAAGCGCGGGATAGACGGTGCGCAGCGCCGGCTTGAGCACGATGTAGCGGAAGGTCTGCAGCTTCGACAGGCCGAGCGCCGTTCCCGCTTCGATCTGCCCCTTCTGAACGGACTCGATGCCTGCCCGGATGATCTCCGTACCATAGGCGCCGAAATTCACGACCAGCGCCAGAAGCGCGGCTCCGTTCGGCGACAGGCGAAGGCCGAGCGACGGCAGGCCGAAGAAGATGAAGAATATCTGGACCAGGAAAGGCGTGTTGCGGATGATCTCGATATAGGCGTTGATTACCCAGCGCAGCGGCGCCGGACCGGAGGTCTTGCCCCAGGCGCAGACGATCGAAACGATCAGCCCAAGCACCATGGCGGTGCAGGAAAGCCGGATCGTCAGCCATGCTCCAAAAAGCAACTGATCGAACGCCGCCAGAACCGGCGCAAAGTTGAATTCGTACAACGGGCAGTCCTCCCGACGTGACTAGTCGCGCTTTCCCTCCACCGAAAGCGGGTTTAGATCGATCTAATGCCGAAACCAGTCGAGGTCAATCACGAATCACGGGTCATGCCATCACGATGGTCGCCGGTGCGCAGGACTGGCGCACATGAAGCACGGCCGGACCGACCGACCGTCGTGGCGGCAAGATCGGATCCGATATCCGGTCGAGCAGGAGGCGCGCCGCGCTTTCGCCAATCGCGACCGGCGCCGTCGATACAGAGGTCAGTCGCGGACGCATCGCCTCGGCATCCGTCACGTCGTCGAAGCCGATCAACGAGAAGTCACGGCCGACGGAGCGGCCGCGATCGTAGAGGCCGGCCGCCAGCCCCAGGGCGATGATGTCGTTGAAACAGATGACTGCGGTCGGCTGTCTGGGATGCTCGAACAGAAGCCCGGCGGATTCGGCGATCTGCGCCATCTGCAAGGGGACACGCACGATCATGCCGGCGTCGAAGCCCCGCGCCTGCATCGCCAGACGAAAGCCGTCGACGCGTTCCTGATAGGCGGAATGGACGGGTCCATGGACGGCAAAGGCGATGGTCTTGTGCCCCAGCGAGGCGAGATAATCGACGGCCTGATGCATGCCCGCCGCATAGTCCACACCGGCATAGTCGAGCTTGTCGGAGACATGGCGCAGGACTTGAACCAGGGGCATTCCCCAGTCGGCCGTCCCTTCCAGGAACGCCAGCTCCGTGCCTGCGGCGGGACAAAGAATGACGCCGTCGACGCCATGCTCCCGCATCCGCCGCATGAGGATGGCCTGGCGATCAACGAGATCGCCGCTGTTGGCGAGGATGACAACCAGACCCGCCGCATCGATGACCTCCTCAATCCCTGAGAGAAGTTCGGCGAAAAAGGGATTCTTCAGCGTCGGGACGACGACCCCCACGGTATGGCTGCGCTCTGCGCGCAGACCCGCGGCGCTCATGTTGTAGACATAGCCCAGTTCCTGCATCGCCTCCTCGACGCGCTGCCGCGTGGCGGCTCCGACGAGGGGGCTCTTGCGCAGCACCAGAGAGGCGGTCGCTCGGGAAACATTCGCCAGGCGAGCCACATCGAGGAGGGTCGCGCGGTTTTTCTTTCGATCGTTGGCAGGCATGCAGGTCGCTTGTGTCGGTTTGTTGCGGCCGTGTGAATCGCGGATCCGTCAGTTGCTTCGCCGCCGATTATAGGCTTCGAAACCTTTCGGGAAACTCCATGCGGCCGGGATCACGTGCCGCTGTCGTGGACAGCCGCGGCAGCGGCAATCCTGCCGGGCGCGACAATGCGCCAGCCGCGGCCCATTTCTGAAATACGCCAGGAGCCTGGTAGGCTTGCGGAATTCGAGAATCGGGACACAGGATCGGTTCCCAATCAACCGGAAGGAGAACAATGATGGCCAAGGGAAGCTGCCACTGTGGCAATGTCTCATTCGATGTGGAGGGTACTCCCTCCAGCGTCTTCGAATGCAATTGCTCGCACTGCAGCCGCAAGGGTTATCTCTTATGGTTCGTGCCACGAGACAAGCTCACGCTGCATACGCCGCGCGAGAACATGGCCATCTACAAATTCAACAAGCATGTCATCGAGCATATGTTTTGCACGAATTGCGGCTGCGCACCATTGGCGCTGGGCGTCAACCCGAGCGGCGAGGAGATGGCGTCGATCAATGTCCGCTGCATCGAGGAGATCGACCTCTCCGCGCTTGAGCGCGTCCCCGTCGATGGGCGCGCCCGCTAGAGCATTTCTGAAACATTGCGACGCGCGTCAGAACTCTGCTTTGACGTCTCTCTCCCCAAGGCGGTGCCCACTTTGGGGAGACATGCTTTAGCCGAGACTAACCGTCGTATTTCTCCAGGAAGGCATCGGCCGACAAGCTGCGGAAATCCTCGAGGGCGGCGCGTAGCCGCTCATGATCCCAGTCCCACCAGGCGAGCGCCTGATAGCGCTCGGCCGTCCGGCGGTCGAAGCGCTCGCGGATCGGTCTTGCCGGAACGCCCCCGACGATGGTGTAGGGCGCGACATCCTTCGAGACGACCGCGCCTGCCCCGACCACCGCCCCGTCGCCGACCGTGACGCCGGGGAGGATCGTGGAACCATGGCCGAGCCAGGTGTCATGGCCGATCGCGACGCGCCGAGCCCGGCGCTCGGCGAAGAATTCGGCCTCGTGCTCCGCGTCGGCCCAATAGTCGGAGGCGCGATAGGTGAAGTGATGAAGCGTGGCCCGCCAGGTCGGATGGTTGGTGGCGTTCATGCGCACGGAGGCGGCGATGTTGGAGAACTTCCCGATACTCACGCACCAGGCGGCACAGTCCTGCATCATGTAGGAGTAGTCACCGAGGATCGTCTCCTGGACCCGGCAGCGCTCGGCGATTTCGGTGAAGCGGCCGAGCGTCGACGCCTGCACGTCGGCCGTCTCGTGGACCAGCGGTGTTTCCGAGAGCTTCATGCCGCGACCTTTCCCGGGGCGAACTGCGTCACGTCGATGATGTTGTCGGCGACGGCATCGCGGACGTCGGCATCGTGGAAGATGCCGAGCAGGGCGACGCCCTGGGCCTTCTTCTCCTCGATCATGGCGATGACCACCTCGCGATTCCTGGCGTCGAGCGAAGCTGTCGGCTCGTCGAGCAGGAGGATCGGATGCGAGGTGATGAAGCCGCGGGCGATGTTGACGCGCTGCTGCTCGCCGCCGGAAAAGGTCGCCGGCGGCAAGCTCCACAAGCGCTCAGGCAGATTGAGCCTGGCCAGGAACGCGCCGGCGCGCTCGCGTGCCTTCTCCTTGGCTTCGCCGCGGGCGACGAGCGGTTCGGCGACGACATCGAGCGCCGAGACCCGAGGAACGGTGCGCAGGAACTGGCTGACATAGCCGATCGTGTCGCGGCGGACGGCAAGCACAGTCCGGGGGCTGGCGGTAGCGAGGTCGATCAACTGCCCATCATGGGAAACGATGATCTGGCCCTCGTCCACGGCGTAGTTGCCGTAGACCATTTTCAGGATCGAGCTCTTGCCGGCGCCGGAGGGGCCGCCGAGCACGGCGCATTCTCCAGCCTTGAGCGCGAAGGCCACACCGGCCACCACCGGCAGCCGAACGCCGTCGCGCAGATGCATGGTGAAGCTTTTGGCGAGTTCGGAAACGACGAGCGGCGTGGGCATTAGCGTTCTTCCCTTGATACTTGGCGCTTCATGTCGCCCCCTCTGTCCTGCCGGTGCATTGCGAACACGCCCGAAGTCTTGCGTATCCAACATTCGTCATACCTGCAGGATCGAGGAGACGAGGAGCTGCGTATAGGGCTGGCGCGGGTCGTCGAGCACGCGGTCGGTGAGCCCGGTCTCGATCACATGGCCATCCTTCATGACCATCATGCGCTGCGACAGGAGCCGCGCCACGGCGAGGTCATGGGTGACGACGATCGCTGCGAGACCGAGATCCGTGACCAGCCCGCGCAGAAGATCGAGCAGCCGTGCCTGGACCGAGACATCCAACCCGCCGGTCGGCTCGTCCATGAAGACGAGGCGTGGGCCGGTGACGAGGTTGCGGGCGATCTGAAGACGCTGGCGCATGCCGCCGGAAAAAGCGCGCGGTTCGTCGTCGATGCGATCCTCGCCGATCTCGACACGCGACAGCCAGTCGACCGCGGTCGCGCGGATCCGGCCATAGTGGCGGTCGCCGACCGCCATCAGCCGCTCACCGACATTGGCGCCGGCCGAGACCGTCATTCGCAAGCCGTCGGCGGGATTCTGGTGCACGAATCCCCAGTCGGTTCGCATCAGGAATCGCCGCTCCGCCTCGCTCATGTGATAGAGTTCGCGGAACATACCGTCGCGCATGCGATAGGCCGCCGTGCCGGAGGTCGGCAGGAGACGCGTCGAGAGGCAGTTCAGGAGGGTCGTCTTGCCCGAGCCGGATTCGCCGACGATCGCCAGCACTTCGCCCGGCCAGAGATCGAAGGAGACGTCCTGGCAGCCCACGCGCGAGCCGTAGAATTTCGACAGCGCGGTGACGCGCAGAAGCGGTTCGTCCGTCATTGCTTCGTTCCCTTGTTGAAAGCCGCCGCCATCGTCAGGCCTCCCCCGCGAGATGGCCGTGATGGCCTTCCTCGCGGCGCTTCTCGCAATGGTCGGTATCCGAGCACACGAACATGTGGCCGCCGCGATCGTCGAGGATCACCTCGTCGAGATACACGTTTCGCGCCCCGCACATGGCGCAGGGTTCCTCGAAGCTCTGGATCTCGAACGGATGATCCTCGAAATCGAGGCTGACCACGCTGGTGAAGGGCGGGATGGCATAGATGCGTTTTTCGCGGCCCGCCCCGAAGAGCTGTAGCGCGGGCGACATGTGCATTTTCGGATTGTCGAATTTGGGTGTCGGCGAAGGATCCATCACGTAGCGGCCCTCGACCTTCACCGGATAGGCGTAGGTGGTGGCGATATGGCCATGCTTGGCGATGTCCTCGTAGAGCTTCACATGCATCAGGCCGTATTCCTCGAGCGCATGCATCTTGCGCGTCTCGGTCTCGCGCGGCTCGAGAAAACGAAGCGGCTCGGGGATCGGTACCTGATAGACCAGGGTCTGGCCCTCGGCGAGCGGATGTTCCGGAATGCGGTGGCGGGTCTGGATGATCGTCGCCTTGGCGGTCTCCGTCGTCACGGCGACCTCGGCCACCTTCTGGAAAAAGGCGCGGATCGACACGGCGTTGGTCGTATCGTCGGCGCCCTGATCGATGACCTTCAGCACGTCTTCCGGCCCGATGATCGACGCCGTGACCTGGACGCCACCCGTGCCCCAGCCATAAGGCATCGGCATCTCGCGGGAGGCAAATGGAACCTGGTAGCCGGGAATGGCGATGCCCTTCAGGATCGCCCGGCGGATCATGCGCTTCGTCTGCTCGTCGAGATAGGCGAAGTTATAGGAAGCGATTTCGCTGGCGTGGGCGTTCATTCCGCGGCCTCCCTTTCGGCATTCTTGCGGCCCTCATGCTCGGCGCGCATGCGCCGCACGAGATCGAGTTCGGCCTGGAAGTCGACGTAATGCGGCAGCTTCAGATGCTCCACGAAGCCGGTCGCCTGCACATTGTCCGAATGGGAAATGACGAACTCCTCGTCCTGCGCGGCGGCCATGACATCCTCGCCGAACTCACGGGCACGCAAGGCGCGGTCGCAGAGCGACATCGCCATCGCCTTGCGTTCGGACTGGCCGAACACCAGGCCATAGCCCCGCGTGAACTGCGGCGGCGCCTTGGCCGAACCCTTGAACTGGTTGACCATCTGGCATTCCGTCACCCGGATGCGGCCGAGCGTGACGGGGAAAGGCAGTTCGGGAACCTCCAACTCCAACTCGACCTCGCCTATGCGAACCTCGCCGACGAAGGGGTGATTGCGGGCATAGCCGCGCTGGGTCGAATAGCCCAGCGCCAGCAGGAACCCCTCGTCGCCGCGAGACAGCGCCTGGAGGCGGATGTCGCGCTCCATCGGAAACTCCAGCGGCTCGCGCGTGATGTCGCCGACGGCGTGATCGTCTGGCAGTTCGCTGTCGGATTCGATGAGCCCTTCATGGGCGAGGATCTCCGAGACCCGCGGCATGCGCTCCGTCGCCGCGTCGCGCTGCTCGGGCTCCCCGACTGGCGCATCGCCGGCCAGGTCGGGATCGAGAAGGCGATGGGTGTAGTCGAATGTCGGGCCGAGCAACTGTCCGCCCGGCAGGTCCTTGTAGGTGGCCGAGACGCGGCGTTCGACCAGCATCCCGCCGGTGTCGATCGGCTTCGTGTAGCCGAAGCGAGGCAAGGTGGTCCGGTAGGCGCGGACGAGGAAGATCGCTTCGATCAGGTCGCCCCGCGCCTGGACGATGGCGAGCGCGGCGAGTTCCCGGTCGTAGAGGGAGCCCTCGCTCATCACGCGATCGACGCCGAGGCCGAGCTGTTCCACGATCTGGTCGAGGCGCAGCGCCGGCACGGAACGATCGCCGCGCCGGCGATCGGCAAGCAGTCTATGGGCATTGCGGATGGCCGCCTCGCCACCCTTGACGGCGACATACATCGTCAGGCCTCCTGGATGCGAGTGGTGCGCGGCAGGCATGCCACGCCTTCGGGCGCGGCGAGGATCACGTCGACCCCGCGCGGGAAACGCTGGTTGTTCTGCTTCCATTGCTCGACGAAATGGCGCGGCAGTTGCGATGGCGAGAGGCTGGCCGTCTTTTCGATGCCTGGTCCATCGAGGAGCAGCCGAGCGCCCGCGGAGAGGCTTTCCACCTGGAGAACGAGCGTAGCCGAGCGGTCAGGATATTCCTGGGTGCCCTGCGCGAAATTGTCGAGCGAGATCAGCTCCCCAGGCGCGGCGACGACCGCGAAATGCGCCTCGTCGGGCGTGCGGGCCAGCGGCGCCCCGGTATGGAAGCCGACCCACGATTTGACAGCGCGCGAGCACTGCAGCGACGCGTCGAGCCACAGCGGCGTGTCATGGTCACAGAGGGCCAGCGCAACCGCGGCCGCATTCGCGCGCAGGGGCATCGGCGGCATCGCGAGCACGGGGATCGGCCTGACCGTACCCGGTCGGGCCATGGCGTCCATCACAGCGCGGAACACCTTCTGGGCGTCGAAAACCGGATTCTCGAAACCGCCTTCGATCTGTTGCGTTTCCATCAATCCTCTCCACGCACCATGGTGAAAAAGTCGACCTTGGTCGCCGCCGTTTCGGCTCGCCGCCGCCGGTCGGCTTCCGCAAGGACGGCCCGAAGCGGAGCAATAAGCTTCGCCTCGACACATTCGCGCCGGGCCGGGTCCTGCCACAGCGCATCGGCGATGGCCGAAACTCGCGCCTTCTCCTTGTCTCGGCCGAGCGCATAGGCATGGCCGATCTCTCCGGTGGAAAGGCGAACCGTGGCTCGCGTCACGGTCGCCTCGCCGAAATTGAAGGGAGCGCCGCCGCCGCCGATGCGTCCGCGCACGGTCACCAGGCCGGTCTCCGGGCCACGCACGGCATGCGCTTCCACCTCGAAGCCGGCTTGCGTCCATAACCTCTTCAGCGTGTCGGCCGGCGCGTGCGACATCACGGCCATGGCCGCTTTGCGCGCCGCTTCCGCCTCTTTCTCCTGTCGCCGATCCACTTTCATCCGCGCCTCATCTCGATTTGTCTATTGCTCTATACAACCGAACAAATTATATCTGGCTTCTAACCTGTGTCCATGACGTGTTTGTGACAGGACGGAGAAGACGATGGGGTCGGCGACCGTGGAGCGACGGAGCGGGGTGGCGTTGTGGCGGCAGATCGCCGACAACATCCGGCAAGGCATAGCCAGCGGCACCCTTGGCGAGGACGGCCGCTTGCCGCCTGAACTCGCTCTGTCCGAGCATTTCAAGGTGAACCGCCATACGGTGCGCAGCGCCATCGCCGCACTGATCCAGGAGGGCGTGCTGCGCTCGGAGCAGGGCCGCGGGACCTTCGTCGAAAAGCGCCGTCGGCTGAGCTATCCGATCTCGGCGCGCACGCGCTTCTCCACCGGGCTGACCGGGCAGGCACGCGACAGGCGGGGTGCCCTCCTGGCGCATGCCATGGAAGCGGCCGATATGCGGATCGGCGAGGCGCTTGGCCTTTCGGAAGGCGCCCCGGTCCTGCGACTGGAAATCCTGAGCGAGGCCGACGGGCGGCCTGTCTCGCGCGCCACGACTTGGGTCGACTCGGTCCGTTTCCCGGGCTTCGAAAAGGTCTTCGCGCGAACGGGATCGATCACGGCCGCCTTCAAGGCATTCGCAGTCGACGATTACTTCCGAAAATCCACCTTGGTATCGGCCCGCCACGCCGATGCGGCGGACCTCGCCGATCTCCGGCTTTCCCCCGGCGCGATCGTACTCGTCACGGTGGCCATCAACGTCGATCCGGACGATCTCCCGATCCAATTCGCCGAGACACGCTTCGCCGCGGACCGCGTGGAACTTACCGTGCAGAGCGAACCTTAGGGATCACGCGCCGGCCATTGCCACCCTCCCGCCGACGCTGATATCTCCACCGCGTCTTTTTCCGCGGAGGTCGAAAAGAGCGTGATACCGGCGGCCCAAAAGATCAACCGTGCGCCTTCCACCCCGACCTGTCCTGCCGGACAACTCTTTCCGCATTGCTGGGCAGGTCCCTCTCTCCGCGCCATGTCCGTCTGCAAAGATTGGCTGCCAGGCAACCGTGCGGGGCCGATCGCATGACAAATCTGCCCGAGCTTCCCGTCACGGCCGTGCTGCCGGCCCTGCTGAACGCGCTGGAGACAGGGCCGAACGCCGTGCTTGTCGCGCCACCCGGGGCCGGCAAGACCACGCTTGTGCCGCTGGCGCTTCTCGACGCCGCCTGGCGCGGCGATGGCAAGATCCTGCTGCTCGAGCCGCGCCGCCTCGCCGCTCGCGCGGCCGCGAGGCGGATGGCCGCCCTGCTCGGAGAGGAGCCCGGCGCGACCGTGGGCTACGCCATGCGCATGGAGAGCCGGACATCCGGTGCGACGCGGATCGCGGTCGTCACCGAGGGCGTGCTCGCTCGCATGATCCTCGACGATCCCGAGCTTTCCGGCATCTCGGCCGTGATCTTCGACGAATTCCACGAGCGCTCACTCGACGGCGATTTCGGCCTGGCGCTGGCGCTCGACGTGCAGGGCGCGCTGCGGCCCGACCTTCGTCTGCTCGTCATGTCGGCGACATTGGACGGGGCGCGTGTTGCCCGGCTGCTCGGCGACGCGCCTGTGATCGAGAGCGCCGGTCGCAGCTTCCCCGTCGACATCAGGCATGAGGAACGCCCGTCCGGCACGGCGATCGAAGACGCCATGGCGAAAGCGATCCGCGACGCGCTGGCGAATGAGCCGGGCAGCGTGCTCGCCTTTCTGCCGGGCCAGCGCGAGATCCTGCGCACCGCGGAGAGGCTGGAAGGCAAGCTGGGACAGAATGTCGACATCGCCCCGCTCTTCGGCCAGATGGACGGGAAGGCGCAGGATGCCGCCATCCGCCCCGCCCCCGCCGGCCGACGCAAGGTGGTGCTGGCCACGGCCATCGCCGAAACGTCGATCACCATCGACGGGGTTCGCGTGGTCGTCGATTCCGGCCTTTCGCGGCTGCCGAAATACGAACCCGCCACGGGCCTGACCCGGCTGGAGACGGTGCGGGTCAGCCAGGCTTCCGCGGCGCAGCGGGCCGGCCGTGCGGGCCGCACACAGCCCGGCGTCGCGATCCGTCTGTGGCGCGCCGAACAGACCGCCGCGCTTCCCCCTTTCACCCCGTCGGAAATCCTCGAAGCCGATCTCTCCGGACTGGTTCTCGACTGCGCCGCCTTCGGCGTGGCCGATCCGGCAAGCCTCGCTTTCCTCGATCGCCCGCCGGCGCCCGCGCTTGCCGAAGCCCGTGGCTTGCTGTCGGAGCTCGGGGCGATCGACGCGAACGGCAGGCTGACGCAAAGCGGGCAGGACATGCGCAAGCTGGCGCTGCCGGTGCGGCTTTCGCACATGGTGGCGGAGGCTGCGCATGCCGGCAAGGCGCGCGATGCCGCCCTGCTCGCCGTGCTCCTGACGGAGCGCGGCCTCGGCGGCGACAGCGCCGATCTCGAACGCCGCCTGGAACGGTTCCGGACGGAAAGGTCTTCTCGCGCCGTGGCGGCGCGGCAGCTGGCCGAGCGGCTGGCCCGCCAGGCGGGCGGGAGCAGGGGAGAGCCCGGACCGGCGGGCGCGCTGCTGCTCCATGCCTGGCCCGACCGCGTCGCCATGGCGCGCGGCGAACGGGGCCGCTTCGTGCTCGCCAACGGCCGCGGCGGGATGGTCGACCCCGCCGACCCGTTGGCGGGCGAAAGGTTCCTCGTGGTCGCGGATCTCCAGGGCAAGGCACAGAATGCCCGCATCGCCGCCGCGGCTCCGGTCTCGGAAGCGGATGTCCGGACCGTGCTCGCCGAACATCTCGAACGCAGGACCGAGACCGCCTTCGATCCGGAACGCCGCGCCGTGCGGGTGCGCGAAACGGTTCGGCTCGGCGCTATCCTGCTCTCCGAGCGCATGTTGCCGGCGCCTTCGGGCGCGGAGGCCGATCGGGCGATACTGGATGCGCTTCGGGCCCACGGCCTGTCGCTCCTGCCCTGGAGCAAGGAAGCGGAAACGCTTCGCCAGCGCCTGCGATGGCTGCATAGCGGGCTTGGTTCTCCGTGGCCGGACATGTCGGACGAAGCGCTCATCTCCCGGCTCGACGATTGGCTACTGCCTTTCCTGGCAGGCGACGCCTCCTTCGCGCGCATCGATCCCGACGTCGTCCAGGCCGGGCTGACGTCGCTCGTGCCGCATGATCTCCAGCGCAAAATCGCCACACTCGCGCCGACGCATTTCGACGCCCCTTCGGGCAGCCATGTGCCGATCCGCTACGACGGCGATACGCCGGTCCTTGCTATCCGCGTCCAGGAACTGTTCGGCCTCGACGAGCACCCGTCCATTGCCGGCGGAACAGTGCCGCTCACGCTCGAACTGCTGTCCCCTGCCCACCGCCCGATCCAGACGACACGCGACCTCCCGGGCTTCTGGCGCGGCTCGTGGACGGATGTGCGCTCGGACATGCGCGGGCGTTATCCCAAACATGTCTGGCCCGACGACCCCGTCAATGCGACAGCCACGAACCGGGCCAAGCCGAGGGTGAAATAGACCCAGGGCGTCGCCTCGAGCCAGCGCTTTGACGCTCCGCGGCATTTTCGGGCAGGGGGCGCTGCTTACATGCCCCTTGGCCAACGCCGTCTCTGCTTCAGTCCACAAGCGGCCCGCCGCGGCGGTCCAAGCGTCGTAGTAGGCGCCGTCGTCTCCATTACCGCTGCTTGTGCCACAGCCGCGATCTCGCCGAAATCGGCGCCGCCATAGGGGATGTAGGCAAACGGCGAGGTGCCGAAATCCTCATGCAGCCCGCCTGGGAACAAGGCCATCGCGATCCGGTCTTCCACACGGTCTATTTCGTTACCTGCGAAAGTGTCCAAGGCGATGTTTTCTTGTCAATTACTTTAGATTTGCAAACCAGACTTTTGTCCGGGCAGCCAAAACTAGCGGAGCGCTATTGCATTGTCTGTGCAGAACAAGAGCGCTGTGGCATAACTCACCATGGCAATCAATATCCTGGCGGTTCACCGCGACGCGATCCGGTCAGAACAGGCAGCAGGCGATTCGCTTGCAGCCGCCTATTCCGTCGCGGTTCTGTGCTGGCTGCTCTCGGCCGGGGTCTATATCGCCGTGAAATGGGTCTCTTCCGAGATGCCGCCCTGGGCGCTCTGCTTCTGGCGGGTGTTGATCGCCTGGGCGATCCTGCTGCCGATCGTGCATCGGCATTTCGGCGACATGGCAGCGCTGGTGCGGGCTCGCGCCCTCGAACTGCTGGCCATCGGCGGCATGGGACTGGCGATTTGCCAGGGCATGATTTTTGTCGGCCTCGAACATGCCGACGCCACCACCGCCGGCATCATCATCGCGCTGATCCCGATCATTACCATGATCCTGGCGCGTTTGATCCTGGCTGAGCCGATGGGGATCTGGCAGGCGGTCGGATCCGTCCTGGCGTTTCTCGGGATCGTGGTCATCATGGTCAAGGGCAGCCCGGCCGCGCTGATGCGTCTCGACGTCAACCCCGGCGAACTGTGGATCGTTGCCGGCGCGTTCTGTTTCAGCCTCTATACCGTCCTGCTCCGCCGGGCGAAATTCGAAGTGGAGCGCCTTCCGCTCCTGGTGCTGCTTCTCGGCGCGGCAGCGCTCACGGCGCTACCTTTCTATCTCCTCGAGCTTGCCGCCGACGAACGCTCGGCGCTCAATGGCAGCGGGCTGATCGCCCTCGCCTATGTGGCAATCCCCGGCGGGGCGCTCATGTACTACCTCTTCAATCGCAGCATCGAGGCATTGGGCGCGAGCCGGGCGGGCGTGTTCCTCTACATCCAGACGATCTTCATCGCCGTTCTCGCCTACCTGATCCTCGGCGAAAGGTTGCAGCGCTATCACCTCGAAGGCGCGGCACTTATCATCGTCGGCTTGCTCCTCACCATCCTGCTGAAGCCGAAAGTCAGGGCCAAGACGGCCAATGCCTAAGCCGGCGGCCGCCAGCGCAGCTGACTGGGCGGCATCGAGCTCGAGCTGTGGAACTGAGGGGCATTCCTCAGTCAGGAAAGTGTTCGACGTGGGTCTCCGCGGTGCGTCCGAAATAGACGGCACGGCGGCCGGGGAAAGATACGACATGACGGCGCCGCGCGTCATTCCCATCTGCGTCACATTGAGCGTAGTTCGAGCCCGGCCCGAGGGCTCGCCGCGATGTGAACGCCGTCTTCATGCGCCAACCAAAATCAGGCGTCGGCCACCCCCCTGCGCCAATAGGCAACAGCCAGTTGGTCGGACTTGCTGATCCCGCACTCGTCCTTCCAGTATCGGCGAATAGACTGGATGGCCTCAAATTCCGCCCCGGCCCAGCAAAAATGGCTGCGGTCGGCAGGGATGGCGATGCGGGCCACGGCGGTGGCCAGGCCGTCTGCGGAGGCCGCGCGATGCATCCATCTGACCTCTAGCTTTTGCGGGCGGGCGAGCAGCATTTCATCTGCCTCGCTCTCCACCTCGATCAGGGCGACACCTTCGGTGTCCGGAGCAAGCCCCTCCAGGATGCGCGCGATCGCCGGCAGCGCCGTCTCGTCACCCACGAGAAGCATCCAATCCGCCTGTCGAGCGCCGCGCCCGCCCGGGCCGGCCATGCCAATCACGTCCCCGATCTGGGCTGACCGTGCCCAGTCGCTGCCGGGCCCAGCGTCCTCATGCAGCACGAAGTCGATGTCGACCAGCCCGCTGTCGGGGTCGATCCGCCTGATCGTGTATTTGCGCACGGCAGGTCGCTTCTGCGCTTCGACGGGTTGCACCAGTCCGTCGTCGCCACGCGTCGGCGAGACGAGTGGCTGGCCAGCCGGCGGAAAGAACAGGCGGACGTGCAGATTGTCATCGTCCGCGAAACGGCCGAGGTCGCTCCCTGCCAAAGAGATCCGCCGCATGTGCGGCGACAGCATGCCGGTTTGCATGACCTTCATCTCGCGGAAGTCGGAGAAGATGCGGCCTGGCTGGAATCCCGACCACCGTATCGCCGGCGTTTCGGGATGTGCGAATTCGAGCACGTGCGAAGCCAGGAAGCTCGTCAGGTTTTCAAGCCCTGATTCGTCCCCCGCCTGCACTTCCAGTTCCAGCGCGGAGTGCATTATGCGCATCGTCGCACGTCCCGACGGGAGATTGGTGCTTGCGATGCATCCGTCAAACTCGACCACCAGTTCGTGTTCGGCGAGGTGGGCGCGCAGCGCCTCGACTAGCGACGCAGGATTGCTGAGCGGAACGACCGCGCTGGCTGTCTTCACGAGCGGAACTCCAGTGTCATGGCACAGTTGGCGGGACGTCGCCGGCGATGCGGTCGGGAACGATGAAAAGGTTGTCGCCGAGAGACGTCACGCTTGCCGCGAAACGATAGACCTCGGCCAGCATGGCTGGCGTGATCACCTTGCGCGGCGGCCCCGCGCTGTGGAGACCCATGGACTGGAACACGATCACCTGGTCGGCCCACTGGGCGGCGAGCGCCAGATCGTGCACCACTATCACCACCGCCGCGCCAGCCCATGCGGTTGCCCGTACCAGCCGCATCACCTGATGCACATGTGAGAGGTCGAGCGCGCTGGTCGGCTCGTCCAGGAACAGCATGACCGGTTCGCGCGCGATCGCCTGCGCCAGGCTGACAAGCTGGCGTTCGCCGCCGGACAGCCGGTCGAGGGAAGCAAGCGCGAGCTCGACGATGCCGAGCCGTTCCAGGACGGAAACGGCAACGCGCTCCAGGTCGCCCGCCTCTCCGCCAGTTCTCAGGGCGATGATGACGCTTTCCAACGCCGTCAGTTCCGTGCCCTGCGGGAGAGCCTGAGGCATATAGCCGATCATCGCCGCGCGCTGCCGAGGGGGAATCCGCCGCACGTCCACATGTCCGAAGTGCAGGCCGCCTTCGGAGGGGATCACGCGTGCCAGGGCCTTCAGAACAGTGGATTTACCAGCGCCGTTGGGGCCGATCAGCGCCGTGACCTGCCCTTGAGCTATGGGCGGAAGAGTGAGGCCATCGATGATGCGCCGGCGCCCATAGGAGACGGTAAGGCCGCTCACGCGGAGTGATTCGCCGCCCGCCTTCATCTCATCCGCCTGTGACGCCTAAGGAGGAGCCAGACGAATCCCGGCAGACCGATAAGCGCCGTGACGATGCCTATGGGGAGCATGAGGCCGGGCACGATGAGCTTGGTCACGCTCGATGCCGCCGACACTGTCAGCGCGCCTGTAAGCAGGCTGGCTGGCAGGAAGAAGCGATGATCCTCACCCACAAGCATTCGCGCTATGTGAGGCGCGACCAGACCTACAAAACCAATAACGCCGACGAAGGCAACGCTCGTGGCGGCGAGGAGACTGGCCCGGACGAGGGCCATCAGGCGCAGGCGACGGGTGTCGAGGCCGAAGCTTGTAGCGCGCTCTTCCCCGAGCCGCAGCGCCGTCAGTTTCCACGCCGCGGCAAGGGAGAACGGCGCTACCACAACGAGCACGGCGGCCGAGATGGGCAGCACTGTCCAATCGGTCCTCGCCAGACTGCCCATGCTCCAGAAGACGATCTGCTGCAGGGCATCGGCCGACGCGACATACTGGACGAGCCACAGCGTGGCGCTTGCCGTGAAACCGAGCGCGATACCGAACAGCACCAGCGTCTCCGCTCCGGCGTCGCTCAGCCGGGCGAGCAATTGGATCAGCAGCAGCGATCCGGCTGCGAAAAGAAAGGCATTGCCGGCGACGAGCCAGCCGGCCGGCAGCCAGCTGCCGCCAAGGCCGAACACGATGGCGAGCGCAGCACCCAAGGCGGCAGCATTGGAAACGCCAAGGGTGAAGGGCTCTGCCAGCGGATTGGCGAGTGCGGTCTGCATTTCGGCGCCGGCCAGAGCCAGCGACGCGCCGATCACGATCGCCATCAGCGCCACAGGCAGACGCAGCTGCCACAGGATCACCTGCTGCGCCGGGGGCAGATCGGACAGGCCCGCGAGCGCAGCGAGCGCGTCAAGCGGCGCGATTCCCGCGGGGCCGGTACCGAGATCGAGCAGAAAGATGAAGCCGACGCCGGTCGCGAGCAGCGAGATCAGCAGCAGACGCCGCCGCTTCAGCCGCGAATAGGCATGCAGCGCTTGCCTTTCTCGAGCGTTTTCTGTCATTGCCTGCGTCATCGTCCGATCCAGTAGGTGCCTGTCATCGGGACAGGCAGGAAGTCGCGGTTGATCGCATCGATCGTCGCTCGCGGGTCGACATCGGCGAAGAGCTCTGGGTGAAGCAGCTTCGCCAGGAACTCGATCATGGCGATATGGGCGGGCGTGTCGTTGAACATGTGCCAGAGCGCGAAGGCGTTGCCCTCCTTCACCGCCGTCAGCTGCGACAGTCCCGGCGTCGACAGCAGCCTCTCGAAGCCAGCGGCGGCCTCTTCTCCCGTCACGCCCGGCCCGAGCACAAGGCCGCCACGCGCCGCAAGGTGCGCGCCGCCTGTGGCAATATAGACATCCGGGTCGTCGACGATGAGCTGTTCGAGGCTGACCTCGCCAAAGAGGCCGCTGACATGGGCGAGCGCCACGTTCCGGCCCTTTGCCAGTTCGATCATATCGTTGAAGACGCCGCGCCCCGGCGTCGGACAGCACGGCATGCCGCCAGCATGAACATGCATGAACACGCCGGGTCGAGTGAGGTCCGGAGATGAGAGGCGCGAGCTGACGCGCTCGAGATGCGATCTATAAAACGCAACGAACGCCTCGGCTCGATCCGCCGCTCCGATCGCCTGGCCCAGCATGGCTAGACTGGGAAGCGAATTCCGTAACGGGTACGTGAAGAAATCGACCACCAGGACCGGGATATTCAGCTGTTCCAGCAATTCCATCGAGCGCAGGGTGGCGACGGAACTCGCATCATAGAGATCGATCACGACGAGATCGGGCTCAAGCTGGAGGATCGTTTCCACCGGCAGCCCGTTGGCCGAGCTGCCCCCCAGGACGGGGATCGTATCGATGCGCGGAAACTTCCGCGCCCACGCGCCGTACTGCGCGCTGTCGAGCTTGAAGTCGCCGCGCCAGCCAACAAGGAGTGAAGCCGGGTCGGGATGCAGCAAACCGAGCACCGGAAGCTGGCGGCCGGCGCCCATCACGATGCGGCTGGCAGGTGCATTGAGCACCACCTGCCTCCCGAGGATGTCGGTAATCGCGATGGGGGCAGCAGGCGCGGCCGTCACCGCGAGCGCGACGAACAGCGCACCGAGCGCTAGGACCGCCAGGCGTACCTGTCCGCAAGACACGCGAGCAGCCGCGTGAGCGGCGGCTCTGCCAACAATTTTCAACGCCTCTACCATCGATACGAAAGGTTCGCCGTTATCGTTCTGCCGGTGCCATAGTTGCAGGAGCCGCCCGTATAGTTGATGCAGTGCGTGACATACGTCTTGTCGAAAAGATTCGTCACGTTGACGCGCAAGGTGGTCCCTTCGAATTCCTTTTTGAGCGCGCCGAAGTCGAATTCGGCCCCGACGTCCACGAGCACGCGGCTCGGGATGCGGAGCAGCGGGTTGTAGGTTACGTCGGTCTGATAGGGGGAGGTCGCCCGCACGCCGGCGCTCAGTGATAGCCCATCGGCGAAACCGGGCCGGTAATTGGCCCATAGCGCGCCCTGATGTTCGGGTAGGCGCAGCATCTCCTGACCGAGCTCGGCCGGACGGTTTGAGCGCGTGACTTTCGAATTGGAATAGGCATAAGCGGCGATGACATCGAGCGACGGAGTCACCTCGTACTTTGCTTCGATCTCAATGCCGCGCACGCGCTGTTCTCCGGTCTGTATCGAACAGCAGAGCGGGTCGACCGGATCCGGCGTGAGCGCATTCTCGATGAGCAGGTCGAAATAGGAGGCGCTGACCATCCCGCGCGCAGCGGAGGGTTCATACTTCACGCCCACCTCGAACTGGCGCGCCTTCTGCGCTTGGAAGGGCTGGCCTGATCTGTCAGTCCCGAGTGTCGGCAGGAACGAGGTCGAATAGCTGACGTAAGGCGCGATGCCGTTGTCGAACAGGTAGGTGAGACCGGCACGCCCGCTCAACGCATTGTCGGTTGTGGTCACCGTGGCGCCCTTCATCCGGTCCAGGCTGTCGATCTCGGACATGTCGTAGCGGAGTCCGAATGTGCCGAGCCAGCGGTCGTAACGTATCTGGTCCTGGGCGTAGAAGCCGAGCTGGCGCGATTTCTGCAGGACGGACAAGCTGGGCGTCGCAATAGGAAAGTCGAGCCCGTAGACCGGATCGAGGTAATCGATCGGGGCGACCCCTACGGTATGATTCCCGAAGACCCTGCCGGAGCGCGTATTGTTGTAGTCGATCCCGAAGAGAGCGGTGTGCTCGAAAGCGCCCGTGTCGAACTTCGCTTCCGCCTGCGTGTCGACGGTAAGAGCGCTAAGCTGATCGTCCGAGATCGCCGTCGCGCGGTCGAGCGTCGAGCCGTTCGGCGTCCCCGGAAAGGGATATGCGAACGCAGGATTCACGAGCACGAGGTCCATGTGCTGGTCCGCGGCCGCGTAACGCAGGTTCTGCCGCACAGTCCACGTCTCATTGAAGCTGTGGTCGAACTCGTAGCCGAGCGCATAGAACTCCCGCGTGAACGAGCCCCAGTCCGGATCGCCAAGGAATACGTCGCGGGGGATCTGTCCGTACGGATTGGGCAGCAGCGTGCCTCGCGCCGGGTAGAAGCGCGGGCTGAAGATCGGATCGTCCTTCTGGTAGTAGCCGTAGACGGTGAGTGAGGTATCGTCGGTCGGCGCCCAGGTCAGGCTCGGCGCCAACATGATCTGGCGGTCTTTTTCATGATCGATCTGCGTGTTGAGATTTTTGGCCAAGCCGACGAATCGGCCGAGGAGTTGGCCGTCCTCGCTGAGCTTGCCCGTCATGTCCAAGGCACCCTGGATTCCGCCGAAGCCCGTGGTCTCAACCGAAATCTCGCGATGCGTCTCGGGCTGGGGCCGTTTGCTCACCTGGTTCACCAGACCGCCCGGAAGGCTGCGGCCGTAGAGCACCGAGGCCGGCCCCTTCATCACTTCGACCCGCTCCAGTGCAAAGGGGTTGATCGACGGCACGGCATAGCCCAGCGGATCGCCCGGCAACATCAATCCATCGAGCCACATCGTGCCGAGCGCGTTGAAGCCACGAATGTAGAGCCAGTCGTATCGGATATCGTAGCCGTTGGGTTCCGAGAGCACGCCCGGCGTGTATCGCAACGCGTCGGACACGGACTTGGCGGCCTGCTTTTCCATCTGGTCGCGGGTGACCACGTTCACTGCCTGGGGCGTCTCGATCAATGGCGTTGCGGTCTTGCTCGAGGTCTCACTCGTTTCGGCCACGATCCCATCGTCGGGTCCCTTGGCCGTCTCGCCGTCAGCTTCGATCTCGATGCGCTCCAACTGTATCGTTCTTTCCTGCGCGTAAGCGGCGGTCAGGCAGGAAGTGCTGGACAGTGCAGCCAGACTGAACGAAATGCCGGCGAATGTTGTACGTATAGCCAAGACCATCGACCTCGAACGAAAACGTGATAAATTCAGTCATCTTTATCGGTGGTCGTAGCCAGGGACGTCGTGCATGGCAATGCCGGCGGCTTTGCGAGAGCGCCAAACTCTTTTGCGCTGGAAGCAGCCGGTCGAATCGGGAGCAGATGGCAACGTGGACACAGTCGCGACAAAAGACGCCGTGGTGCGGGTGGGCGACCTGGTCCGTCGTCCGGGCCTGACTTTCGAAAGCCATGAGGATTTTTCCTCCCTGGATGCCCCTTTGTTTCACGGCCAGTTCTGGCATCGCGAACTGCGTCGTGGCCTGGTCGTGCACGCCAGCGATGTATTCGAGGACGCCGGGTTCACGGCGGTTTCGTCGCAGCATGAGGGGCTCTCCTGTATCTTCTTCGTCGATGGCGACGTCGAAGTGGAGATCGGAGAGCGGAGCTTTCGGTTCCGTGGCGACGGGCGTCTTAGGGAGGGACTGGTGCTGCCTAGCGTACGTGCGGAGAGCTTCCGGCGCCATTCGCCAGGCCGGCAACGGATCAAGCATCTGGTCGTCACGGTCTCCCCAGAGTGGCTCGACCGCGACGGACTGGCCTCGGTGGACGACAGCGGGACAGTCAGCACGGCACTGGGGGCGCATCTCGAAGCCCGCAGCTGGCATGCCCGCCCCCGCCTTGCCGAACTGGTCGAACGCATTCTGCGTCTTGGCGGGTCTCAGTCGGGCCTGCACCAGTTACTGGTCGAAAGTGCTGCGGTCGAGATCGTCGCAGAGGCGCTTGCTTCCACGACCGGACAGGAGCCGACAGAGACAAGGCAGCCCAATCTCTCGTCTCGCGACCGCGCCCGACTGAGGCGAGCTCAGGAATTCATCGACGCGGATATCGCTTCCTGGCCGAGTGTGGAGGCGATCGCGCGTGAGGCTGGCCTCAGCCCCAGCGGCCTGCAGCGCCTCTTCAAATCAGCGCACGGGATAAGCGTTCTGGAGCATATCCGCCGGACTCGACTCGAACGCGCACGTCGGGCGCTTGCCGATGGTGAATGCACCATTCAGGAAGCTGCGTTCATGGCTGGATATTCTGGCGCCGCCAACTTTGCCACCGCCTTCAAACGCCATTTCGGACAGTTGCCCAGCCAGATCGCAAAGACATGGCGCTAAGCTGGGAACGTTGGCTTGGGCACAGCCTAGACAAACATCTGGGGCGATTTCTGCCTAATAGAGTGCAGCGCCATGGTGGTTCCGAGCTGTTGTGCCCTGCTGCGACTCGGTCCTTGAGGAACTCGCGAACGATATGGAGCGCGCGCTTTTTTGAAGATTCCAACCGAAAACGCCCAGTCAGCTATGCGACGCCGTTGCGGACACAGCGTTCCGGCATCGAAGACTTCCTATTTCCTGTTCGTCTCGATGAAATCGACCATGAGTTTCGCGGCTCTCGCTGCATGGGTTTCGAGGAGGAAATGTGCGCCGTCGAGAATATGGGATTCCATCCTCGGGAGCGCCTGCATCCACGTCAGGGTCTCCGCCAGATCGAAGAACGTATCATGTCGTCCCCAGATCATCAGGGCGGGAGGTTGCCATCTTGCGAGATAGTCAGCGATGGCGTCGAAGCGGGCGACATAGTTTCCGTAGTCAGCGATCAGCGCGCGGTGCATCTCCATGCGGCCCGGAAGCTGCATGATCCCCCAGTCCTCCTCCCAGCTTCGGTTCGGTATTCGTGCGGCCACATCCTTGGGGACATTCGCGATGTATTGGTCGCGCGTGCCCTCGAATGTCAGATGCGCAGTGGCCTCCGCTTCGTTTTCCGGGGTTGGATCAGCCCAATAGGCTTTTGTCGCGGCCCATTGCCGGCCCATCCCCGCATGATGTGCGTTGGCGTTTTGGATAATGAGGCCGAGAACCTTCTCGGGCGCCTGCATGGCGATATGCAAACCGACGGGCGCCCCGAAATCGTGAAGGTATATGTAGCGCGGACCGACGCATAGATGTTCCAGCAACTCGATCATCGCATCGCCGAACGAGTCGAACGAAGACGACGGAAGGACTTCCGATTCCCCAAATCCCGGCAGGTCAGGCGCGATCACCCATGCCGACTTCGACAAGGGGGGAGCGACATCCCGGAATGTTCGCGAGGAACTCGGGAATCCGTGGAGAAGAAGAATGGGCGGGTCGGAAGCGGCGCCTGCGGTCATGAGCGACAATTCCGTACCGCTGGAGAGTCGAATGCGCTGCTTGCCCGCTGGTGACATCCTGCAATCCCGTATTGCACGCGAATAAAGGTTCAACGCCGTTTCCATTCGGCCTGTTCCAGTTCACAGCCGAGGGCAAGGTTGGATGAGCGGTACGTCCCCTGGCTACCTCGCCTCATTCGATACATTGGCGGCGGATGGCATCTTCGTGACAGGACGGCGTCGAATGACACACCCTCTCGATCGATGAACGGATGACTGGCCCTGGCAGGCAGGCTTGCGGAATTCGAGCGTACGCCATCTCGCATTTGCCCTCCAGCCCGCTCTGACGCATATAGCGTTCCATGCAGGAACTTCGCCCCTTCGATCCCCAGAGCAACGGGCTCAGGCTCAACACGCTCATCCGCCTGCGCTGGCTGGCGGTGGTCGGGCAGAGCGTGACGGTCGTGTTCGTCGCCTACTGGCTGGACTTCCCTTTGCCCGTCAGCTTCTGCTTCGCGCTGATTGCCTGCTCGGCCTGGCTCAACCTGTTCCTCGCCTTCCGCTTTCCGGCCGCGCATCGGCTCGGGCCACTCGCAGCGCTCTCAATTCTGACCTTCGACGCCCTCCAGCTCATCGGACTGCTCTTCGTCACGGGGGGCCTCAACAATCCGTTCTCACCGCTGATGGCGGTGCCGGTGGTCATCTCGGCAACATCGTTGCCTTTGCGCATGACCGCCGCGATCGGCGGGCTGGTCGTGCTGGCGGCAACCGCGCTGGTCTTCTACCATCTGCCGCTGCCCTGGTCGGAAGGCAACCAGCTCGTCATGCCCATCGTTTACGTCGCCGGCATGTGGGTGGCCGTGGTTTCGATGATCATCTTCACCGCGGTCTACGCCTATCGCGTCGCGCAGGAGGGGCGGCTTCTCGCCAACGCGCTCGCCGCCACGGAGCTGGTACTGCAACGCGAGCAGCATCTGTCGGCGCTGGACGGCCTGGCCGCGGCCGCCGCGCACGAGCTCGGCACCCCGCTCGCCACCATCGCGCTCGTTGCCAAGGAGATGGAGCGCGCGCTGGGTTCCGATCCCCGGTTCCAGGAGGACGTGACCCTGCTTCGCACCCAGAGCGAGCGCTGCCGCGAGATCCTGAAGCGCCTCACCAGCCTGTCGTCCGAGGCGGAAGAGCATCTGGCGCAGATGCCGCTCACATCGCTCATCGAAGAGGTGATCGCGCCTCACCGGGACTTCGGCGTCGAGATCAAGCTGGAGCCGGGCGAGAGGATCGGGCCGGAGCCGGTCGGGCGGCGCAACCCCGGCGTGATGTACGGGCTCGGCAATCTCGTGGAGAATGCCGTCGATTTCGCCCAGAGCACGGTGACGGTCCGCTGGCGGTGGAACGCCGACACGGTCGCGCTTACCGTGATCGACGACGGCCAGGGTTTCCCGCCCGACATCATCGACCGGATCGGAGAACCCTATATGTCGACGAGGCGCGGCGGGGAACCCGGCGGCGGGTTGGGATTGGGACTGTTCATCGCCAAGACATTGCTGGAGCGCTCCGGCGCCACGATGAGCTTCCAGAATTCCTTCGTGCAAGGGCAAGGCGCCGTCGTGGAAGTATCCTGGCCGCGGGCGGGATTCCAAGGCCACGTCGAGGCGAGCGTGAAGGAAGCGGATTCGCAGGGCAATTTTGATTCTCGCGCGCAAGCCCATATATAGGTGGCAGAATATTGGCAGATTACGGAAGAAACGATGACCACCGAAACCGAGGCCATGACGGCGGACACGCTTGAAGGCGATACCTCGCTCCTCATCGTCGACGATGACAAGCCGTTCCTTACCCGCCTGGCACGCGCGATGGAGACGCGTGGGTTCAAGGTCGACACCGCCGAAAGCGTCGAAGAAGCCGTCGGCAAGGCTCGCGCCAACGCCCCCGCCTATGCCGTGGTGGACATGCGGCTCGGCGACGGGAACGGCCTCGACGTGGTGGCCGCGATCCGTGAAAAGCGCTCGGACTCGCGCACGATCATACTGACCGGCTATGGCAACATCGCTACCGCGGTGACCGCTGTGAAGCTCGGCGCGATCGACTATTTGTCGAAACCGGCCGACGCCGACGATATATATGCGGCCCTCACGCGGATGAGTGGCGAGCGTGCGGCGCCGCCGGAGAACCCCATGTCGGCTGACCGCGTGCGGTGGGAACACATCCAGCGTGTTTACGAAATGTGTGATCGCAACGTGTCCGAAACGGCCCGGCGCCTCAACATGCACCGCCGCACGCTGCAGCGCATCCTCGCGAAACGCGCGCCCCGCTAGGCTCGGTCAAGTTGAATGCGGAGCCTCTTCCGGTCGGAAGACGGGCACGGTTGCGCCTTTTTCGTCCACCCGGAACCGGACGGATACCCGTTGGCCGATCGAAAGCCGATTCGGGTCGCACTCGACGATGTTCGTGAACAACGAAATGCCTTCCTCCAGCGTGACATAGGCCGGCACTTGGCCTCCGCCCCTGCGCAGCACCGTGAAGCTGTAGATCGTTCCGCCGCCTGAGGCTTCGATCCACTCCGTCTCGGCACCCCCGCAATGCGGGCAGTGGCTGCGCGGATACCAGTGGTGCTCCCCACAGGCGATGCAGCGTTTGATCACGAGCCGCCCCTTGGCTGCTTCTTGCCAGAAATACCCGGTCTCCGGGTTGCCGAAGGTCTGAGGGTCGCGTGCCGGGTCGCCTATCGCTTCTGCCATTGTTACTCCCTTTCCAGGATGATCACGCTGCCGCCGTGACGCATGCCGAGCGACCCCCCGATGCCGCTCGCCAGCGCGAGGTCGCAACCGGGCACCTGCACGGCCGGGTGTGCCTCGCCTCTCAACTGTCGGACCGCTTCGATGATTTTGGTCATCCCGCCACGATTGTTCGGGTGGTTATTGCACAGCCCGCCACCGTCGGTGTTGAAGGGCAGGCGGCCCACCCCGGATATGAGGTTTCCGTCCGCCACGAAACGTCCCCCTTGGCCTTTCGGACAAAAGCCGAGATCCTCGATCTGCAGCAACACGGTGATGGTGAAGGAGTCGTATATCGAGGCGTATTTGATGTCCGCCGGCTTTACGCCGGCCTCGGAAAATGCGGGCGGAGCCGCCGCGGCAATGGCCGAATAGGTCAGGTCGACGCGGCCGCCATTCTGCCCCTTCATGGCTTCGCCCATGCCAATCATACCCACAAGCGGCCGGCCCAGCTGACGCGCTATCTCCGGGCTCGTCACGACAAGTGCGCCCCCTCCGTCGGTGATGACGCAGCAATCCAGCCGGTGGAGCGGATCTGCGACGAGCGGCGAATTCACAACATCGTCGACCGTGACGACCTCCCGCAGCAACGCATGCTCATTGTGTTGAGCATGATGAGAGGCTGCCACCTTGATCCACGCAAGCTGCTCGCTGGTCGTGCCGAATTCGTACATGTGCCGCTTGGCGCACATCGCGTAGGAGCCAGCGATCACATTGCCGAAGGGTAGTTCGAACGGAACGTCCGGCTGCGCATGATGAAACGGACGGGGCGCAGTACCGGTCGAGGCCCCTTCGGCGCGGGGCCGCCCGCCAAGCGTGATGAGCGCGACGCCGCATTTTCCCGCCGCGATCGCCTCCACCGCATGCGCAACATGGATCATGTAGGAGCAGCCTCCCGTGTCGGTCGTGTCGACATGGCGCAGCTTCAAATTGAGGTAATCGACGAGGGCGAAGGCGCCGAACCCCGGCATGTCGTTCCCGCAGAAAAAGCCATCGACGTCGTTCATACCGAGGCCGGCATCGGCCAGGGCCCCGAGTGCGGCCTCCGCATGAAGCTGAGCTACGGTCTTGTCGGTCGCCAGCCGCGTAGGGTGTTCGTACGCGCCCATGATATAGGCGCGGCTCTTGCGTGCAATCATTCGCTGGATGTTCCTTTCGCTAGTCCGCCCCACCGCCGACCTCGGCCAACGAGCCGCCTGCCTTGGCAAGTTCTCGCAGCAGCCGCGCTGGCCGCAACTCCTCGTCGCCGAGCATGTCCGCCATGCGATCGAGATCGTCGGCCACTGTCTTCAGCCCGCAAGCCTCGGCGTGGTGCATGGGTCCCCCTTTGTCGCGGGGCCAGCCATAACCATGGAGATAGACGACATCGATATCCCCCGGGCGCTCGACTATCCCTTCCTCGATGACCCGGAAGCCTTCGTTGATCAAGGGAAAGAGCAGGCGTCGCTGGATCTCCTCTCGGTCGACGTGCCGCCTGCGGACGCCCAACCGCTCCGCGACACCCGCGACGATCGCCGTCAGTTCCGGATCGTCCACCGGGGATCGAGACCCTTCGGGATACAGGTAGTAACCCTTGCCTGTCTTCTGCCCCCAGCGGCCGGCGTCCGCGATCGTGTCGACAGGCTCCATCCGCTCGCCGCGCGCCTTGCGCAATCGCCAGGCCACGTCCACGCCCGCCAGGTCCTGCATCTGGCAAGGGCCCATCCTGAAGCCGAAATCCGTGAGAACGGTATCGATCTCGCGCGGCGAACACCCTTCGAGGAGCAGTTTCTGGGTCTGGACGGTGCGCTGCCACAGCATTCGGTTGCCGACAAAGCCGTAACAGACACCGACCACCACCGGGATCTTCCCCGTTCTCCCCGCCACGTCGAGCACGGTGGCGAGCGTCTCGGCGGAAGTGGCCGCCCCCCGCACCACTTCCAGGAGCTTCATGACATTGGCCGGGCTAAAATAATGCATGCCCACCACCCGCTCGGGCCGCCCCGTCTCGCGCGCGAGCGCATCGATGTCTTGGTAGGAAGTGTTGGAGGCCAGGATGGCGTGTTCGGGAGCCAGACGCGACAGATCGGCGAAGATCTGCTTCTTCAGCCCCATGTCTTCGTAGACAGCCTCGATGACGAGATCTGCCTCGATAACGCCTTCGGCCAGGGCACTGAACCAGCGTAAACGAGAAAGGGCCATCTCGGCGGCTTCAGCACTCATTCGTGCGCGCGCCACGAGATCGTCATAGACGCGGCCGATCCGCGCTTTGGCGGCAGCGATCGTCTGCGGGTCCGCGTCCACCACGCAGACCGAATATCCGGCGCTGGCCAGGGTGATGGCGATCCCCCCACCCATCGTGCCCGCGCCGATAACCGCCACGGTCCGAACCGGCTGACGCGGCGTGTCGCGCCCAACACCGCGAACATGGCGTGCCGCACGCTCGGCAAGGAATGCATGGATCCGCGCCTGCGCCACGGGCCCCGTGCGCAACCGCGTGAATGCTTCGGTCTCGCGCATGAGCGCCTCGTCGAAATCACGATCGAACGTGTCGGCGACGGCGGCGATCGCCTCGGCGGTCGAGGCAGCCCTGTCCTTCGCAAGCTCGGCTGCCTTGCGATCGAAATCCGCACGTGCAGCGTCGATCGTCGCGGCCTCGCCAAGCGGCCGGCGATCACGTGCCCGAGGCAAAGCGTCCCCGCCAAGCAGCCTGTCGACCCAGGCATAGGCTGTTTCCATCAGGCCGTTCTCCACTACCGCGTCGAGGGCGCCAAGCCGCAGCGCCTCCTCGACAGGCAGGTGTCGCCCCGACACGATGATGTCGAGCGCTGTGGCCGCCCCGACGAGTCGCGGCAGACGCTGCGTGCCGCCTGCCCCCGGGATGAGCCCGAGCGTCGTTTCCGGCAGGCCGACGCGGATTCCGGAAAGCGCCACTCGGGCGTGGCACCCCAGGGCGATCTCGAAGCCGCCGCCCAGGGCCGAGCCCTGCATCGCAGCGACGACGGGCTTGCGCATGGATTCGATGTATGACAGCAGATCGCCGATCGTAGGCCCGGTGCGCGGCATGTTTATGAGCTTGATGTCGGCCCCGGCGATGAAAACCTTGCCGGTTCCCGTAAGGACGACGCCGCGAACCGACGGATCCGCATCGGCCTTACGGATCAGCTCGTTCAGGGCTAGACGCACATGCGGTGACAGTGCATTGACGGGTGGATTGTCCACCCGCAGCACCGCTATCCCTTCGACCGTCTCGTAGATTACGCCCTCCGGCATAGCGCTCCTCCCTCCGAAATCCGTTTCAAGCCGCCACACGCCGCAGTGCCGACAGGGAATGCTGGATACGCTGGCGATGAAGGGCTGGATTCCCGAGCCAGGCATTAAGCTGCATGATGCGCTTCACGTAGAGGCTCACGTCGCATTCATGCGTGTAGCCGATAGCACCGTGGAGTTGGATCGCCTGGCGCGCCGCGAGAAAGGCCGCATCTCCGCATCGGCTCTTGCACCCGGCAATGCGCATTGCCCTGTCGTCGGCATTTTGAGCCAGCAGCCGCGCGGCGTTGGCGAGCACCGAGTTCGCCAATTCGATCTGAACGAAGAGGTCGGTGGCGATGAACTGGAGCGCCTGGTTCGCCCCGATCGGCCGCCCGAACTGCTTGCGCTGGCGCAGGTAATCGACGGTCATAGCAAAGACCGCCTCGGCCGCCCCAACCAGCTCGGCTGACGCCGCCAGGCGTCCCAGATCAAGGACCTCGTCGAGGCAAGCGGCGCCGCGCGCCGGCCCGCAAATCATGGCCGCGTCTTCCAGAAAGGCGTCCTGCAGAGCGATGATCGCGATCTCCGATTTGTCGACGCCTGTTCCCGACGAGATGATCGCGGAGGCTCCTGCCATCGGCATCCAGCCGAGCAGCAGGCCCTCCGGCGCAGCCGCAGCAATAACGATCGCGTCGGCCTGGCTCGCCCAGGGCACGAAGCGGAAGGTCCCATCGATCTTCCAGCCGCCGGACACCCGTTGCGCACGAGCTCCGCAACCCGATGAATCGATTGCCCCGGCTGTTCCCTGCCAGGCCAGCACAGCGATCAATTCACCCGCGCAGAGCTGGTTCAGCCGTTCGGCGAAGCCCGGGTTGCCCGATCGCGCAAGAATGCCCGCGGCGAGAACCCCGCTCGCCAGCACCGGCTCCGGAAGCACCTTCCGCCCCAGCTCCCGGTGCAGCGCCACGAGGTCGCTCGCGTCGAGTTCGCCTTCCCCGGAGAACATCATGCCGATCCAGCCGAGTTCGGCCATCTGCCGGAAGAAGCCTCGATCGAACGCCCGCGCATCCGACAGGGCGCGAATGTCGGCGAGTGGCCGGGCCGCGAGAAAATCCGATGCGTTGGCGCGCAGGATGCGTCGGTGCTCGGGCTCGTGTGTCGTGATTGCCTTGGCGAACATGCGCACCTCCCTGCTGCAAACTGCAAACCCTATTGCACGCGCATTTCAAATGGTCAAGAATACGAATAGCGTTTTAAAATGTGAATACAACAGGGAGGTGCCCTCATGCGTTTCGATTATGCCGAGGCCTCGGTATTCGTCGCCGGCGGTACGAGCGGTATAAATCTCGGCATTGCCGAGGCGTTCGCCGAAGCAGGCGCGAAGGTCGCGGTAATGAGCCGCAATGCCGAGAGGGTGAAAGGCGCCGTCCAGGAGCTTTCCAAGCACGGCGGCAAAGTTCTTGGACTGCAGGGCGATGTCCGCGATTACGCCCAGGTACGCACAGCCATGGACGCGGCTAATGAAGCCCACGGGGCCTTCGACGTTCTCGTCTCCGGCGCGGCCGGCAATTTCCTCTGTCCCGCGCTTGACCTGTCGCCAAACGGATTCAAGGCCGTGGTCGACATCGATCTCCTCGGCACATTCCATGTCATGAGAGCGGGCTTCGACTTTGCGCGCCGCCCCGGCGCGTCGTTCATCAACATCTCGGCGCCGCAGTCGACCTCGCCCGCTCCCATGCAGGTGCATGTCTGCGCAGCCAAGGCCGGGCTCGACCAGGTCATGCGTGTTCTGGCGCTCGAGTGGGGAGAGCATGGCGTTCGCGTGAATTCGATCATGCCGGGACCGGTCGAGGGAACGGGCGGATTGAGCCGCCTGCTGACCGAGACCGAGCGGCCGCAATTCGAAAGCCGGGTTCCGCTCCGCCGCGTCGGGCAGAAGGAGGATGTGGCGAACATGGCCCTGTTTCTCGGCTCACCGCTGGCCAGCTACATTACCGGCGCGCTCATCCCCGTGGATGGCGGCGTTTCGCTTCTCGGCGGCCGCAACTATGCCGGCACGCCCCAGCAGACGCCCCGCCGCTGAACGGTTCACGACATAAAGAGCGACGTAGAAGGAGCACGCAATGACCGAACAGGCCGTCACCCGTGAGTTGCGAGACGGGATCATGATCTGGCAGATGAATCTGCCGCAGTTGCGCAACCCGCTGTCCACGGAACTGAAGACCGCCTTCGCCGAAGGCATCACCGAATTCGCGGACGATCCCGAGCAGCGGGTCCTGGTCATCACCGGCCGAGAAGGCGCATTCTGTGCCGGGGGTGACCTGCGCACGATGGACAGCACGCCGGGAACGGTGGCCACGCGCCAGCGCATGCAGCTTTCCCATGGCTTTGTGCGTGGCTTCGCACGGGTCGAGAAGCCGATCATCATGGCCGTCAACGGCGCCGCGGTCGGCGCCGGGGCTTCGCTCGCTATGCTGGGCGACATCATCATCGCGTCGGAGAAGGCCTATTTCGCCGCTGGCTTCCCGCGCGTAGGCGTGCTGCCCGATCTCGGCCTGCTCTGGACGCTGCCACGCGTCATCGGGCTTGGCCGGGCCAAGGATTTCGTGCTGAGCAACCGCACCTATACCGCGCGCGAGGCGCTCGAGATCGGGATGGTCAGCCGGGTGTTGCCGGACGAAGGCTTTCTCGACCATGTCATGCAGCTTGCCGCTTCCATCGCGCAGGGACCGGCTGTATCACTCGGCATGTCGAAGACGCTCATGGAGCTCGGCCTCTCCGACACCCTTGACGCCTATCTCCTTCGTGAGGAAATGGCTCAAGCTGTGGTGTTCGGCACGGACGACTTCAGGGAGGGTACGCTCGCATTCCGCGAAAAGCGAAGACCGGTGTTCAAGGGGCGGTGATCGACTTGCTGCAGATTGGCATCGCGCAACGACAGCTACGAAAGCCGGGAACGGAATGAACGAGAAACGAACCGTCCAGCACGCGACACCCCGCTCGGCCGATCGTCTGCTTGCTATTCTGGAGATGCTTGCCGAAGAGGAGCGCGGCTGCACGCTCGCCGCCTTGAGCAAGGGCATAGGCACGCCAAAGAGCAGCGTCCTCAATCTCATGCGCGCGCTTAGCCAGGGTGGTTATGTCGACCACGCCGACGGCATCTACCGCCTGGGAGGCCGGGCCTTCAGCCTCGCCTCGGCGATCGTCGCACGCAGGCGCTTCCCGGAGGCTGGGTTGCCAATCCTGCGCCGTCTGGCCGAGACCACGTCGGAAACCGCGATGATCTGCGAGATGGCGCCCGGTGGCGACGAGTTCGTCTATATCGCCAAGGCCGAATCGACGCAGGCGCTGCGCTTCGCCGCGACCGTCGGCGACCGGCGCCCCCTCTATGCGACGGCCGGGGGCCTGGTTCTGCTGGCATACCTGCCCAAGCGTTTTGTCGACGACTATCTGAGCCGGACGACGTTCCGGAAGCTCACACCCTATACCAAGACAGACAGGGCCGACATCGAGTCGCTGCTCCAGGAAGTTCGCGAGCGCGGCTATGCCCTGACCACGGCCGGGTCGACATTGGGCCTCACCGGCATCGCCGCGCCGATCTTCGGCAGCGGTGGTCTGGTGGGCGGGGTCGTGCTCGGCATTCCCACCGAACGCTATCAGCTCCATAGCAAGCAGCTGATCGACGAGACTGTCGCAGCCGCGCGCGACATCTCGCAGGTGCTGGGCCAGATCAGCCAAACACAATCCGTTTGAGCGGACTATCCCGGGGGGCTCGGAACAGGCGGGGCGCCAATGCGCCCCGCTCCGATCCTACATACGATTCGGCAGGACAAGCACGATTTCCGGAAAGATCGTCAGCAACAGGACGACGACGATTTCGGCAACGATGAACCAGCCGAGGCCGCGAAAGATCGTTCCGAGGCTGATGCTGTCTCCCACGATGCCTTTGACGACAAATGCGTTGAGACCCACTGGCGGCGTGATCAGGCCGATCTCGATGAACTTGACCACCATGATCCCCATCCAGACCTTGTCGTAACCAACCGTCTCGAAGAATGGCAGGAAGATCGGCACGGTCAGAAGCAGAAGGCCCAGGGGATCCAGGAACATGCCGAGGATCAGATAGACGGCAGCAACGAACAGGAGCAGCAGAACAGGGCTGAACGACATCGTTTCCGCAAGTCCCGCCATGTATTGCGGCAATCCGCAAAATGTCAGGAAACGGCTGAAGAAGATCGCTCCAAACGAAATGAACAAGATCGAGGACGTGCTCTTGAGCGCTTCGACGACCGAGTCCCTGACGACGCTCATCTTCAATGTCCTGTTCATCGCAGCCATCGCGAGCGCGGCGAGCGCTCCGACGGCCGCGGCCTCGGTGGTCGTGGCCAGTCCGGTGTAGAGCGACACGATGACGATGAGAATCAGGATCGGGAGCTGCCAGATTTCGGCCAGCACATGGAAGCGCTCGCTCCAACTTACCTTCTCTGTTACCGGCGGGGCGAGCTTCGGGTTCCACGCACAACGGGCAACGATCATGACGGCATAGACCAGCGCCGTCAGGATACCAGGGAGGATGCCGGCGATGAAGAGCTTGCCGATCGAGGTTTCCGTCATCATTCCGAAGATGATCAGCATGATGCTCGGCGGGATCAGCGAGCCGAGAGTGCCCGCGGCGGCGACAACGCCCGTCGCCAAGCCCGGATCGTAATCGTACCGCCGCATCTCGGGAATGGTGAGGCGCCCCATGGAAGCCGCCGTCGCCATGCTCGAGCCCGATGCTGCGGCAAAACCGGCGCAGCCGAAATTGGTGGCGACCGCCAATCCTCCCGGGAGCCGCGAGAACCAAAGACGCATGGCGCGAAACAGGCTGGTCGTGAGCCCGGAATAATAGGCTATCGCTCCCATCAGCAGAAACATGGGAACGGACGACAGTTCCCACTTCGCCACGAAGGCGTAGGGCATGGTGCGCGCGGCCCCGTAGACGGCATCGAAGCCGCGAACCAGACCGATGCCGATGAGCGATACCGCTCCCAGCGCGACGGCGATGGGCACACGGAGCGCGAGAAGTGCGAGCAACACAGCGATTCCGGAGAATCCGATCATCAAGGGTGTCATTTGCGGCTCCGGATCAGTGGGCTGCGGGATCGCTCTGAAGCGGCAGGGATCCCGATCGGAAGCTTTGGGCAAGCTGAACAATGATCACGAGGCTCATGGCAGCGAGACCGAGCGGTACAAGGAGGCGAGTAGGCCAGAGCGGAAAATCGGTCTGGATGACGGTGACCACTTCGTTGCGGGTAAACGACCTGACGGTCTCCATCCAACCCCACCAGGCGATGAACCCCACGTAAACGAGCGTGAAGAGCTGGGCCCCTCGATCCACCCAGAGATTGACCCGCGCCGGCATCAGTTGGGAGACGACCTCGACGATGACGTGTCCTCGTTCTTCCTGAACACGGCCGAGTGGAAGAAAGACAACGGCGACCATGTAGAGGTACGTGACGTATTCGAGCGTGCCCACGATGGGCGTGCCCAGAACGCGCCGGCTCAAGACGTCGGCGCAGATATGGAGCATCATGGCCACCATCGCGATGGAGCCGCCAAGCATCAGGAGGGAAGTGCCCGCCCGGATGGGACGGGGCAGCAACTGCCGTTCCGAGGTCGTGATCATCGCCGGCTCAATGGATCTTGTCGTAGATTTCGGTCTTGAGAGCCGCCGCGTATTTGCTCCAGTCCTCGCCGGTTTCCGAAGCCAGACCGTCCCATTTCGCGATCAACTCCTGGAAGCGTCCGAACAGCGCCTCCGGGTTCTCGAGGCCACGGCTCCTTGCAAGCTCGCCGACGCGCTTGATCTCGTCCTGCTTGAAAGTCTCCAGCGCCTCGATCAGCGCCGGATCCGGCTTGGCGAAGACGACACCGGCTTCGCTCGCCACCTTGCGCGCGTGAGCGTCCTCCGCGATCGCGCCTTCGGTCAGGTTCGCCATCGCCTGGGGGATGTTGTCGATGAAGGCCTTCTTCTCCTCCTCCGTCAGCCCCTCCCAGACCGAGGAGTTCAAATTGTAGACATGGGCACCATGAAAGGTGCCGATGGGAAGGTCGACGACATATTTGGCGACTTCGAAAAGCGAATAATTCGTCAGCGCCGGAACGTTGATGAGCGTGCAATCCACCTGGCCGCGCTGCAATGCCTCGTATTGCTCGCCGGAGGTGATGTTGACCGGCGTCGCCCCGATCGAGGTCGCGAAGATCGCCCACGCACCAGTGGCGCGTATGCGCGTGCCCTTCAGCGATTCCAGCGTCTCGAACGGCTTGTTGCAGATCAGATGATAGGGCGCGCTGGCGTAGATCGCGAGAATCTTGAGATTGTTGTCTTCGCCCTCCTTGAGACAGGACGGACAATTGAGAAGCTGCATCTCATTGATTGCCGCAGTCATGACGGCTGCATCGGATCCGAGCATGGCGAGCTCTGTCAGGATCGTGCTCGTCTTCAGGTCGTTGGGCGTATAGAAGTCGACGATCGTCGACATGTCGATCAGGCTGTCGCGGATGCCCTGCAACGAGTCCCGCCCGCTGACCAGCGTACCGTCGGCAGCCAGTTCAAATGTCAAGGAGCCACCCGTCGCCTGCTCCACGGCTTTCATCCACGGAATGACACTGGTGACGTTCGTCGCGTGCCGCGCGGACAGGTAGGTCCCGTAGGTCAAGGTCTTCGCGCCGGCCATCGCCGGCGACGAGACAAGTGCCGCGACGGCGGCGGCAATGCGGATCGCGTGTTTCATGCTGTTCCTCCCGAAAAGGCACGCCGCGCCATTACGGAGCGTGCCGTGCGAAATACCCCGATCCGGCACCCTCAGGCCCCCTCCCGGTCAGGTCCGATATGGGTAGCAGTCGAAGCTGCAGCGTTCAAGAATAAAAATATTGTTCGGATAATTGACCGATATGAACGTGGCGGATAGGTTTTCCACGCTCGGCGGACGAGCGCCTTTCCGCCGAATGGAGGAGATCATATCGACATGGCCGATTACAATTCGATGCCCGAGCCCGAATTCCGTGGAATGGTCCGCGAATTCGTGACCGGTATTTTTCCGCCGGATCTCCTGCATGTGGCACGCCGGGTAGGCCCGCTCGAGGTCGCCCAGTACAACCGGCAGATGGCCCTGAAAGGCTGGATCGCCCCGGCCTGGCCGGTGGAACATGGCGGGATGGGACTCGATGTCGCCCATCAGATCGCATTCGCCGAGGAACTGAGCGCCATCGGCGTGCCCCGCCTTCACGAGATGGGTTTGGTGATGCTCGGCCCCCTGCTGATGCAGTTCGGCACGGAAAAGCAGAAACAGCACTACCTGCCGAAGATCGTCAGCGCCGAGCATGTCTGGTGCCAGGGTTATTCGGAGCCGAATGCCGGCTCCGATCTCGCCTCCTTGCGGCTCGCGGCCCTGCGCGACGGGGAGGAATGGGTGATGAACGGCCAGAAGATCTGGACCACGATGGCGCACCAGTCGAACATGATGTTCCTGCTCGCCAGGACCGATCCGGCGCCGCGAATCCGGCAGGAGGGCATCAGCTTCTTCCTCGTCGATCTCACAGCGCCCGGCATAACCGTGCGTCCGATCCGCACGCTTTCGGACGAGCTCGAGTTCTGCGAGGTGTTCTTCGACAATGTGCGCGTTCCCGCGGAGAACCTGGTCGGGGAGTTGCACAAGGGATGGACGATTGCGAAAGCCCTGCTCGGCCATGAACGGCTGTTCGTCGGCAGCCCGCGTTATGTGAAGGGAGCAATGGACCGTCTTGACGCGCTCGCCGCCGCGTCAGGGGGCGAGGCCCCCGGCTTCAGCCCCGACCGCTACACGAAGCTGCATCTCGACTATCAGGACTTCCTGGCGCTCTACGCCGACTATTCCAACTTCGTCAAGAACGGCGGCGAACTGGGCGCCGAGGCTTCGATCCTGAAACTGCTGAGTTCGGAAACCTATCAGGCCGTCACCGAAGAGATCCTCTCGATGTCGGCCGAGGCAGGCATTGCGGCCGGCGGGGGCAATCAGGAGCAGGCCGAAGCAGCGACGATGTTTTTCCAATCGCGTCCTTCGACGATTGCCGGCGGTACGAGTCAAGTGCAACGCAACATCATAGCCAAGGCGGTTCTCAACCTGCCCTCCGCTTGAGGGAGCGCGATCCGCAGCACTGAATTCCTGGCACCAAGGTTTCCAAATGAGCGGCAGCTACGATTTCTCGTCGATCAAATACCTCCTCCAACCCAAATCCGTCGCCGTCATCGGCGCCTCGTCGGACCGAAGCCGCATAGGCGGCCGGCCGATCTGGTGGATGCTGGAGGCCGGCTTCGAGGGCGCGATCTATCCGGTGAACCCAAACCGGGCGGAAATCCAAGGGTTGAAGGCCTACGCCTCGGTCGCGGATTTGCCGGCAGCACCGGAAGCTGCCGTCGTCGCCGTGCCGGCGCCACAAGTTGCCGAAACCCTTCGGGCGCTGGGCCGGCGAGGTTGCCGTGCCGCAATCGTCTTCTCGTCCGGTTTCGCCGAAGTGGGGGAGGATGGCGCCAATGCGCAGTCCGAACTCGCGGCGATCGCTCGGCAGTCGGGGCTGCGCATGCTTGGTCCCAATTCGCTCGGCCTGTTCAACGCGCGCTGTGCCTGGTTTCCCACCTTCACGACGACCTTCGAATCGGGTTGGCCGATCGATGGGGGCGTCAGCATCGTCAGCCAATCCGGCGCCTTCGGCTCGCATCTGGCGACCCTTGCGCGCAACGCCGGCATCGGCGCGCCGCTCTGCGTGATGACCGGCAACGAGGCCGACGTCTCGGTAGGTGAAGTGATCGGCTATCTGGCAACGGAGCCGAATACGCGTGTCATCGCCGCCTATATGGAAGGCATCAAGGATGGCCACACCCTGATTGCCGGCCTGACCGCGGCCCAAGAGGCCGGCAAGCCGGTTTTGATCATGAAGGTCGGGCGCAGCCGGCTCGGCGCGCAGGCCGCCGCCTCCCATACAGCGTCCATCGCAGGCGACGACCGCGTCGCCGATGCCATCTTCGAGGAATTCGGCGCGATACGCGTCCAGTCAGCAGATCAACTCCTCGACTTCGCCCGTGTCGCCGCACATGGCATCTATCCCGCACCCAATCGCCTCGGCGTGATGACGGTGAGCGGCGGCGCCGGGGTGCTGATGAGCGATGCCGCCGAAGCGCGCGGCGTTCCGATGCCGGAAATGCCGGCGGGGACACGCCAGCGCCTGCAAGCGGTTCTGCCCTTTGCCTCGTTCCGCAATCCGGTCGACTGCACTGCCCATATCGTCAACGATTCGTCGCTGCTGCATACATGCCTCGAGGCGATGATGACCGAGGGCGGGTATTCCTCGATCATCGCCTTCTTCGCACAGGTGGCCGGGACAGAGAGCTTCGGCAAGCTGCTCTATGAGGAGCTGTCCGAAAAGCGCCGCCGCTTCCCCGATACTTTGATCGTTCTGGTGGCGGTGCTCTCCCGCGAGCAGGCGCGCCGCTACGAAGAGATCGGGGTGGCAGTATTCGAGGATGCCGACAGGGCTGTGGCGGCCGTCGCCGCGATGGGCCGCCTCGGTGCGAGCTTCGCGAAACGGGGGAACGGCCACGACATTGCAGACACGAGAAAGATCACGCTGCCGGGAACCACTCCGAGCGAAGCCGAGGCGAAGCTCCTGCTCGCAGCACACGGATTGGCTTTCTCGGAAGAACGGTCGTGCGCCAGCCCGGGCGAGGCGGCCGTTGCCGCGGAACAGATCGGCTATCCCGTGGTGTTGAAGATCCTTTCTCCGGACATTCATCACAAGACCGAAATCGGCGGCGTGTTGCTGGGCGTTGCTGACGCGGCAGCCGTGGAGGAAGGCTACGCGACGCTGATGGAGCGCGCGCGCCGCAAGGCACCCGACGCCCGCATCGAAGGCGTGCTCGTAGCGCGGCAGGTGTCCGGTGGCACCGAGGCCATCATGGGCGTCAAGCACGATCCCGTATTCGGCCCGATCGCCGTGTTCGGCCCGGGTGGCATCTTCGCCGAGCTGATGGACGATTCCGTGCTGCGCCGCTGTCCTTTCTCCGAGGCGGAGGCGCGCGACATGATCGAGAGCACGCGATTGGCCGCTATACTGAAGGGCGCGCGGGGACGAGCACCCGGGGACATCGACGCGGCGGCGAAGCTATTGTCGAACCTCTCCCGATTTGCCGCCACTGCCGACCACCGCCTCCTCAGCGTCGACCTGAACCCGGTCGTGATCCTGGAGCAAGGAAAGGGTGCCCTTGCACTCGATGCGCTGCTCGAGGTCCGGCCGGATTGATCCGGTCGGAGCCAGGAGCGAGGGGTCAACGGGAGGGCGGCGGCAGTTCCCTCGCCTCGACGAGGCGCGTTGTAACGACGAAGGGCGCCGCAGCGAGGAAAACGGCAAGACAGGCAACGACGAAGGCGGAGGTATAGTCGCCGGTCAGGTCGTGCAGGAGCCCGGAGAGCCAGGCTCCGAACGCCGATCCGAACGACATGATCATGAATATCAGGCCATAGATCGAGCTGACCCGTCCCCGCGCGAAGATGCGGGCATTGAGCGCGCTGATGACAGGACCGCGCGCTCCCTGGCTGATGCCGAAAGCCACGACGTAAAGCAGCACCCAGCCTCCATGCGGCCAAAGCGCAAAGCAGACCAGGCCCAGTATGCCGAGGAAGGTGCCGATGAAGGATATGACGGTCGCGCGGCGGACCCCGAACCGCACCATCGCCCAGCCCGACATCATGACACCGCAGATCGACAGCATCCCGGCAACCCCGAAGGCGAGCGCCGCCTCGAGGGGTGGGTAGCCGCGGTCGATCAGGAAGGCGATGACCTGGATCGAGGTGAGATACGCAGCGACCGCTGTGAAGAAGAAAGCCTGCACGAGGAGCCAGAATTCAACAGTGCCGATCGCGCTCCGGATCGTCCATTGCGGGACATCACCGGCCGGCATAGCGTCGCGTCGACCTTCCCTCCTTACGCGGGCACGCGGATTTCCGGGCGCACCCATCGCTATGCGGCTCCATGGCAAAAGAAGCAGCAGCGGAACCATGGCCAGGAGTGCCAGGAACATGATCCTGTAGGTCTCACGCCATCCGAACGCCCCGATACCCGCCTGGGCCAGAGGCACGACGAGCAACATACCGGAACCGAAACCGGCATAGGCCAGCCCGATCCCCACGCTCATCTGGCGGTCGAACCAGCGACCTATCAGCGCTGCGGCCGGAACCATGCCCATCAGCGATGACGCCATGCCGCACATGATGCCGATCGCCAGGTAGAGCTGCCACATGGCGGTGGTCTGCGAGGCAAGCAGCATGGCGCCGGCCATCAGACCGGCGCCGGCGAGATAGGACACCCGCGGCCCCCACCCGTCCAGCAGAGCACCGGTCAGGGGCGACATCACGCCGAGCGTGATGAGGTAGGCGGAATAGACGCGGGTGAGATCGGCATGCCGCCAGCCGAACTCGTGCTCCAGCGGCAGCATGAACACCATATAGGTGTCGACAACCCCGCGCGCGACGAAATTGCAGGCAAAGCCGATGATGACGACCAGCGTCGCGATGCGCGTCGTGCTCCAGAAGCCCGGGCGAGCATCCGGGTCCGCCGTCGTCATGCCGCTTCACCCCCGAACCGTGGCGAGGATGTTGCGGGCCACACGTTCGTGAGGTTTGTCGATCATCTTGCCGTCGATCTGGACGACGCCATGGCCGGGGTTTTCCTCGAAAGCGCGCACTACCGACCGGGCCCAGTCGACTTCCTCTTGCGTTGGCTGGAACGCCGCATTGACGGGATCGACGTGGCTTGGATGGATGACGGCCTTTGCGGCGAATCCATCACGGCGGGCCGCACGCGCCTCCGCCGCGACATAGTCCAGATCGCCGAGATTCGTACAGACAGTATCGATCGCCGGAACGCCAGCAGCCGAAGCCGCCAGCAGGCACAGATTGCGCGCGAGAAGGAAAGGACCGCTATAAACCGCGCCGTCGCGATTGCCGGTCGCGTTGATCGAGGCCGTCAGATCTTCAGCCCCCCACAGCAGCCCTCGCAACCGTGGATGCGGTCGATAGCTGGACAGGCCCAGCACCGACTCGCCGGTCTCCGTCGCGACCGCGATCACGCCCGTCTTTCCTTTCTCAAGACCGTTCGCCGCCTCGAAAGCGGAGAGATAGTGGTCAAGCAAATCGAGGTCGCTCCGGCCACGGCATTTCGGCAGCATGATCGCGTCCGGAGCGCGCGGCATGACGGCCGCGAGGTCGTCGAGCGTCAGCCCGGTATCGAAGGCGTTGACGCGCGCGACAAGGCTCTTCCCGGCACGATCGGAGGCCAGCATCTCGGCTACCGTCCGGCGCGCCTCGCTCTTGGCCGATGCGGCGACGGAATCCTCCAAGTCGAGGACCAGAGCATCGGCGGCGGTGCCGATCGCCTTGTCGAACTTTCGCGGGCTGTCGCCCGGCACGAACAGCAGCGACCGCATCACGCCACCGGCCGCTTGCGCATCATGCCGGTACGGCGGCACGAGGCGACGACGTCGCCGCGCTGGTTCACGCAGGTGTGCTCGAACTCTACGATCCCGGCATTGGGTCGCGAAGCACTCTCCCGCTTGCTGACGATCTTGGTACGGGCGCGCAACGTGTCCCCGGCGAAGACCGGCTTGGGGAAACGGACATCGCTCATGCCGAGATTGCCGATGGTGGTCCCGAGCGTCGTGTCCTGCACCGACATGCCGATCATGATGGCCAGCGTATACAGGCTATTGAAGAGCGGTTTCCCCCATTCCGTGCCAGCGGAGAAATGGTTGTCCACATGCAAAGGCTGCGGGTTCATGGTCATGAGGCTGAAGGAGATGTTGTCATGCTCTGTGACCGTCCGCGAAAGCGGGTGCTCGTACTCCCTTCCCACCTCGAATTCCTCGTAAAAAAGTCCGGCCACTTTCCTCTCCCTTGCTAGGTGCCTCGCTGATGCACGAAGCGATCTCGATCCATCCTGACTGCTAAAGCAGCGTTCCCGTGCGACGCAGTTCCGCGACGCGATCGGGCTCGATGCCCCATCGGGTCAGCGCGCGGTCGATCTGTCGCCTGTCCGGTTGCGGCCCCGTCGGGCAGCTGGCCGGGGTTTCGGAAAAGCGCGGGCCTGGCGCAGGCTGAATCTTGCCGTCGATCTCTACGTAGGACGCACGCGCCATGGTGTGCGGGTGCGCAATCGCTTCCTCGAAGGTGAGCACCGGCGCAACGCACGCGTCGGTCCCCCCGAAGATGTCGATCCAGTGCGTACGCGGACGGCTCGCAATGCGCTCAGCGATAAGCCGCCGCGCCTCGGCCCAGTTCTCGCGCCGGGCGACATCGGGGAAGCCGTTGGGATCGAAACCCAGTCCGGTGAGGAGTTGCACCCGAAACTTCGGCTCGATGGCCGCAACGGAAATGTAGGCTCCGTCGGCGCAGGGATAGACGTCGTAGTGCGGCGCTCCGGTATCGAGCAGGTTTTCTCCGCGCCCGCGATCGTGAATCCCGGCTCCGATCAAGCCGAGAACCGGAATGGCGAGAAGCGAAATTCCATCGATCATCGCGGCGTCGACCACTTGTCCGCGTCCGGTCGTTCGGGCCGACAGGATGGCTGCAAGCAGGCCGAAGGCCATCAGCATGCTTCCCCCGGCATAATCGCCGAGGAGATTGATCGGCGGGGTCGGAGGAGAGCCGGCCCTGCCGAGCCTATCAAGTACGCCTGAGAGCGCGAGGTAGTTCAGATCGTGCCCCGCCGTGCGTGCGAGCGGACCAGCTTGCCCCCAGCCTGTTAGTCGTCCGAAGGCGAGCCGCGGATTGAGCCTGAGACACGGCCCGGGACCGAGGCCGAGCCGTTCCATAACGCCCGGCCGGAAGCCCTCGATCAGGCCATCGGCTTGGGCGATGAGGCCAAGCGCAAATGCCTTCCCCTCCTCGCTCTTGAGATCGACGGACACCGGGGTGCGGCCTCGCGTCGCGAAATCGAATTCGCGCGGCCGGGCGATCCCGATGCCGGACTCCGCCGTTCGTTCGATACGGATGACATCGGCCCCGAGATCGGCCAGGAGCATCGCCGCCAGCGGCGCCGGCCCGATACCCTCCATTTCCACGATCTTGACGCCTGCGAGCGGCCCTTTCCCCTCGTTTATGTTCATTGCAGATGCTTCCTGCCCTCATGCCAGGCACGCGCGAGAGCTTCGCGCCACTCCGGCGCGGCGATCGCGATCATGCGCCGGGCCCGCTCGTCCAAGCTTTGTCCGCGAAGCTCGGCCACGCCATGTTCGGTGACGACGGTATCGGCGTCCGACCGGGCACAGGTCACGGTGTCAACCTGGGTGACGATGCGGCTCGCGCCCTCCCTGGTTGTTGCAGGAAGGGCGATCACCGCGCGCCCGCCCCGGGAGTGGCGCGCGGCGCGCACGAAATCCACCTGGCCTCCGATCGCGCCGACATGCCTGGTTCCCGCGACCTCCGCCCCGACCTGGCCTGTAAGGTCGACCTCGAGCGCCGAGTTGATGGCGTGGAAGCGTGACAGCCGCGCGACATGAGCCACATTGTGCGTTTCATCCGGTCCTGCCAGGCGCAATTGCGGATTCCGATGGGCGAATTCATAGAGTCGGCGGCTACCGAGAAGAATTCCGGTGACCGACACGTTGGCGTCGATCTCCTTGCGTGCGTTGGTCAGCGCGCCCGCCTCCGCGAGGTCGACGAGACCATCGGAGGCCGCGCCTGAATGGAAACCCAGATCTTGGTGGTTCGTGAGCGCCAGGAGAACGGATGCCGGGATGGCGCCGACACCCACCTGCAGCACCGCGCCATCCGGCACCAAGGCCGCGACGTTCGCCGCGATGCGCTGTTCCGTCTCACCGATACGGTGTGGTGGGATTTCCACCGGCGGAAATTCAGCCTCCACCAGCGCCGATATCGGCAGATCGTCGCCGACGTCGCCGCCGCAGCAGGCGGGCAGCGCCAAGTTCAACTCGGCGACGATGCAACGCGCCCGACGGGCCGCATCGATCACGAAATCGCGCGCGACGCCGAGATTGTAACCGCTGCCGGCGAGCGAAGGTCGCAACTGGATCAACAGGCAGCCGACCGGCAGTCGCGGCCCGCCCAACTCCTCCGCCAGGCTGGAGAAATGCTCGGGATAGATCGACAGCCGACCGGAGCGCGCGAGCTTCGCGGCGGCACCGATGGCACCGTAGCTTTCGAAGGAGATGTGCTCCGGCGCCTCTGTGGTGAACGTGTCGGAATAGGTTGGGCCTATGAAGAGGCTGCATGCGGGCAGTTGCTCCCCCTGCCGTATGAGCGACCTCGTCAACGTCAGCGGCTCAGCTGTTCCCTGCCCAACCAGCACACGGTCGCCCTTCCGAATGAAGGTCGACAGATCGAGCTGCGCGGCGGGGATCGCGAACATGACGCGTCAGTAGGACTTGGCCAGGCCAAGCACGCGTTCGGCGATGAAGCTCAGGGCCAGTTGGGGACTGATGGGCGCGATCCGCGGAACCATCACTTCCCTCATATAGCGCTCGACATGATATTCCTTGGCATAGCCGAAGCCGCCATGGGTCATCACGGCTGTCTGGCAGGCGTCGAACCCGGCCTCGCCCGCGAGATACTTCGCAGCGTTGGCCGCCGCCCCGGCCGGCTTGCCGGAATCGTATAGCCACGCCGCGTTCAGCACCATCAGCCATGCGGCTTCGAGATTGCACCAGCATTTCGCGAGCGGGTGCTGGATGCCTTGGTTCTGTCCGATAGGTCTATTGAAGACGATGCGCTCGCGGGCGTACTGCGTCGCCTTGCGCAAGGCGGCCATGCCCAGCCCGACCGCCTCGGCAGCAATCAGGATACGCTCTGGATTCATCCCGTGCAGGATGTATTCGAAGCCACGCCCCTCCTCACCGATCAGGTCTTCCTCAGGGATGCGGAAATCCTCGAAGAACAACTCGTTGGAGTCGACGCATTTGCGTCCCATCTTCTCGATCTCGCGCACCTTGATCCGCTCGCGGTCGAATTTGGTGTAGAACAGGCTCAGCCCGAGCGTCGGCTTCGTGACTTCCTCAAGCGGCGTCGTGCGGGCGAGCAGCAGGATGCGGTCGGCAACCTGGGCGGTCGAGATCCAGACCTTCTGGCCGGTGACGTGATAGTGGCCGCCGCGTTTTTCGGCGCGCAGCTTCAGTTGGGTCGTATTCAATCCGGTATTCGGCTCGGTGACGGCGAAGCATGCCTTCTCCCGCCCCTCGGCCATCGGCCTGATCATTCGGTTCTTCTGCTCTTCCGTTCCGAAAACGTCGACCGGCTTCAGCCCGAAGATGTTGATGTGGACGGCGGAGGCACCCGACATGCCGGCGCCGGACTCTGCGATCGTGCGCATCATGATGGCCGCCTCGGTGATGCCGAGCCCAGAGCCTCCCTGAGCCTCGGCCGTGCAGATCCCAAGCCAGCCCTCGCGAGCCAGCGCGTCGTAGAAATCCTGCGGGAATCCGCCTTCCTTGTCACGCTTTAGCCAGTATGCGTCGTCGAACTGAGAGCATATGCGCTCTATCGCATCGCGAATGGCTTCCTGTTCGCTGGTGAGGCCGAAATCCATCTTTACCCTCTTTTGTCTGGCGAGGCGGACTGCTCCGCGGTGACGATACCGCGGTCCAGCAGCGCTCTTATCTTGTCGTCGTCGGCGCCGAGTTCGCGCAGAACCTCGATTGTGTGCTCCCCGAGACGTGGGGCGAGCCGCTGCGGCTGAACCGGCGAGGCGGACATCCGCACCGGGTTGGCCATGGTGACGACCTCGCCCTCGCTGGGATGATCGACGCGCCGGAAAAAGCCGACCTCGGCGAGGTGCGGATCCTCGAGCACCGACTCGAGGCTGTGCATCGCCATGACGGGCACATCGAGTTCGTCCAGCAACGCGATCCATTCCGCTGAAGTGCGCGTCTGAAAAATATCGGTTAGCCATCGATAGACATGCGCGACATGCTCCATCCGCGCCCGGAAGGTGGCGAAGCGCGGATCGGTCTTCATCAGATCGGGCTGCCCGATGGCCTCGACGAAACGCCGCCAGTGATCATCCGTATAGACGAGCGCACAGACGTAGCCGTCGGCGGTACGGAATGGGCGACGGTCGCGGGCAAGCTGGCGAGGATAACCACCGCCGTCCAACGGCGGATCGAAGGTGAGGCCGCCAAGGTGATCGCCAAGGATGAAGCCGACCATCGTCTCGAACATCGGTACATCGACTCGTTGGCCTCGACCGCTGCGCTCGCGTTCGATCAGTGCCGCGAGGATACCGCTGAGGGCAGTCAGTCCGACGATGCGGTCCGCAATCGCGGCCGGCACGTAGCGCGGCTCGCTCGAGCCCGACAACATGAAGAGATGGGGCAGCGTAGCGCCGCCTTGAATGAGATCGTCATAGGCTGGCCGTTTAGCGTAGCGACCTTCCTGGCCGTATCCGTACAGGCCCGCATAGATGATGCGAGGATTGGCGGCCGCGACCTCCTCGTAGGAAAGCCCTAGCCGTGCCATCGCGGCAGGACGGACATTGTAGACCAGCGCGTCTGCCGTGCGGCAGAGGTCGAGCAAAAGCGCCCGTCCCTCGGACGTCTTGAGATTGATGCCGATCGACCGTTTCGATCGGTTTGCGTTCAGGAATATCGGGCCCATGCCAGGAGAACGTCCTGGCCCGATCGTGCGCACGAGATCGCCGCTCGGCGGCTCAACCTTAATCACGTCGGCGCCGAAATCACCCAGGAACTGGGTCGCGTACGGCCCCATCAGCACTGCCGTGAGATCGATGACCTTCAATCCGGAGAGCGGCCCCATTCGCCAGCCTTTTGTTCTCGATTCTGTACTTTTTGTGCACGTATTTGGATCACATCCAAATTCCCGGTTCAAGCTGAAAATGAGAAAAAGTCATGATTCTGTTACGTTTGTAGACGGCCAGGAAGCCGCTCTTCCGGCAAAAACGCATCACTTCGTCCATAAGGATGGACGAAAGCGGCGTCTTTTCGAAATGATTGTCGTTAAGCAGCGTCAGGCCCGGCCATCAGACGGAGCGGCGTATAGACCATGACCGTTTCGCCCCGTTGATTCACTACCGCATTTTGCGTGCGGATAAGGCCCCGCCCTCCCTTCGACGTGGCGCGTTGCTCGGTGACCGTGATTTCGACATGGATCGTGTCGCCCTGCTGCACCGGGCGTTCCACCGTGAGTTCCATGTTCAGAAAAGCAAGACCGGTTCCCTGGGCGGTGGCGTTCAAAACAAGCCCTTCGGCCAGCGCCAGGACCAGCGCGGCCGGCGCCGGCCGTCCGGAAATGGCCGAATGCGCTGCGCGAAACTCGGCGTCGACGAACAGCGACTCCAGCATGCCCGCGACCGAGACGAAATTCACGATATCCGTCTCGGTTACGGTTCGGCCGAAGGTACGCAAGGCGGTCCCCACAGGAAGCTCGGTCCAGTTGAGTCCCTTGCCGACGAGCCGCATTCAAGCCTTCCCTCGTTGTCCCGCTACGAACGGCGGACTTATTGCGAGCCGCCTAAGGCGCCACGGAACGCGTTGAGAATTGCCTTGCCGGGCTTGCCGCGCTGCTCGAGCTCATCCGCCCAGCGATCGCTCAGCGTTCCGAGCATTTCCTCCAGCTTCGACTTGTCAGCGTCGGGCAGACTCACGAAAGTCACACCGCCATCGGCGATCGTCTTCTTGTCGACTCCGTCCAGCCGGTCGGCAACTTCGCATCCATGCATCGTGGCTGCCTCGCCTGCCTCGCTCAGGATCTTCTGCGTTTCCGCGTCGAGTTGATCCCAACGCTGCTGGCTGATGACGTAGGTGACGACGAAGGACCCGAGGTTCACATCCTGCGTCGCGTATTTCAGATAGGGCACGACGTCGTAGGGCAGGATCGAGGAATGCGGGAACAGCAGACCGTCCAACGTTCCGCGCGATAGAGCGTCACGCGATTCCGGCGCCGCCATCTGAACCGGCACAGCTCCGATCATGTCGGTGGCGATCTCCTTGGCTCCGCCCGTGGTCCGCAGCTTCAGCCCCTTGAAGCTGTCCAGCCCGGTGATCTCCCGCTTTGATGTGAATATCTGATAGGGTGGCAGCACCATGACCAGGAGCACCCGAACGCCATTCGGAGCGAACTCCGCCCGATCGAGCGCGCCACCAGGCTTTGCGATTTCCCAGAAAGCCTTGGTGCCCTGGCAGGAGGTGGTGAACGCCTCAGGCATCTCGCCGACCGATGACAAGGGCAGCTTGTCGCTGACGTAGGATGGCCCGACATAGCCGATATCCAGCACACCGCTCTGCGTCAGTGACAGCAAATCCTTTGCCTTGCCCATCTGCTCGGCCGGGAAATATGCGAACTCCACCTTGCCGTCCGATCTGGACTTGACCTCGTCCATCCAGAACTTGGTCATGTTCTCCGCAATGTAGTGGCCGACCGGGAAAGAGTCCCCGATCCGCAGCGTCTCAGATGCCGCCGGCGCAGCCGTGGCGACGAGAATGGAAACCAGAGACAGGCTCTTGCTTAGGCGCTTCGTCATTAGACATTCCTCCAATTTTGGGATTGCGGCAGGGATCACTGCATCGTCGACGGGAGCCACAGGATGATGCCCGGGAAGAGCGTGAGCAGGGCGATCACGATGAGATGCGCCCACACATGGGGCATCACACCCCTGAAGAGTTCGCCCAGCGGCCGCCTCGTATATCTGGCCACCACGAATACGTTCATGCCCAGCGGTGGCGTCACCATGCCGACCTCGGCGGTGACGACCACGATCACGCCGAACCAGACGGGATCGAAGCCGAGCTTGAGGACAATCGGCAGCACGACCGGCACCGTCAGGATCAGGATGGCGATTTGATCCATGAAGAAACCGAGAATGATGTAGCCGACGAGAATCAGCGCCATGATCGCGAGAGGCGCCAACGGCAGCGCCGCAACCCACTCGCTCAGATCATTCGTCACGCGCGTGATGGTGACGAAGTAGCCGAAGACGTGGGCGCCAAGGATGATGAAAAGGATCATGCAACTTGTCTGCGCGGAATTGCGCAACGCAATCCACAAGGTCGCCGGCGTCAGCTTCCGCTCCTTCACAGCGAGAAGCATGGCTATGAAAGCACCGATACCCGACGCCTCGGTCGGTGTCGCGATGCCGGAATAGATCGTGCCGGTTATGGCGAGGAAAAGCACCAGCATCGGTCCGACCCGCTTCAGCGACGCGAATTTTTCGGCGAAGCTGTAGGTGCGCCCTTTCGGCGCCGAGTCCGGCCACAGGATCACCAGAACCCAGACCGTCAGGATGATCGCCATGGTGACGATCAGGCCCGGTATGACGCCGCCGATCAGCAGCTTCGAGATCGAGACGTCGGCGAGAATGCCATAGAGGATCAGTGCCACCGAGGGCGGAATCAGCATAGCGAGCGTACCGGAAATCGCCACGACGCCACCCGCAAGCTTCGGCTCGTAGCCCTGCTTGATCATCTCAGGTAGCGAGGTTGCCGCGAGAGTGGCGGCCGCTGCGGTGCTCGAACCTGAAATGGCGCCAAAACCCGCGCCTGCAATCGCGGTGGCCATGGCAACACCACCTCGTATGCGTCCCACCCAGATGGTCGCAGCACGGAAAAGGTCGCTGGCGATGCCGGAAAGGATCACGAACTCCGCCATCAGGATGAACATCGGGATGGTGATCATCTCGTAGGAGTTCGCGGTGGTCAGGGGTGTCGTGTTCAGGATGCCGGTCAAGATCGGCATGCCTCCGTAGAAGTAGAGGCCGATCGCACCCGACACCGCCATGGCGAAGGCGACGGGCAAGCCAATGACGAGCAGAATCCCGAGCAGGACAAGAACGGCGAGGACGAGCATCGATCAGATCTCCTCGGGACCTGCTTCGTTGGGCGGCGGCGGCATGTCGACCATTTCCCGGCCGATTGCGGCAGATGCGAAGTGGCCGTACACCCTGGCGACGCAGCGTAGGACCATGGCGGCAGACCCGAGGACGACCAGCAGATAGGCGACCCAGGTAGGCCACGGAACGACAGCGGTTATGCGTTCATCCTGCAGGAAGGCCGTCTTCAGCCGCTGGCCTGCACCCGCGGTGATCAGGACCATGATCCATGTCGACAAGCCGTAACCGAGCCCGAGCAGCAAATGCCGCAGGCGGAATGGAATCAGCCGCTGGAAAATATCCACGGCTATATGGCCATGGTGATTGAGCGTGTCGGGCAGGGCCAGAAAGAAGACGGCCACCATCAGGTAGAGACCGATCAACTCGTAGGACCAGGTGAGAGGTGCCGAGAGGACATAACGCAATGTCGCGTCCAGGGTGACAACGACCATGATGGCTGCGATCGCGACGGCGGAAACTGTGACGAGCGCGACTTCCAGTACGCCAAGAAAGCGTGAAAGCCCGCCGGCTGCCGCCACATGGGACTTGCGATCCATTTCTTCCCTCCCCAACGTGGTAATTTCCTCGATTTGCGCTTTCCAGCTCGACCGCGAATCGCAGCCTTCTCCTGCGAGGTCATAGCGTCTGGGGGCCCAGCCCGCGGCAGAACGGAGGACCCGTGGCCGAGTGGCGCTGAAGTTGATAGCGTTTCTTTATTCCGCTTTGCGCAGTCGGATCGCCTCGTCCCGCATGGCTTTGGCTGCCTCGCCGTTCTCGGCGACGAAAGCATCCCAGACCGGTTGCGCAACCTCGCGCCAGCGCTCGGACTCGGCCTCGGACAGGAAGGTGACGGTAGCGCCGTTTGCCTTCAGCGCGTCGACGCTCTTTCCTGCGTTCTCTTCGACCACCCGCAGCGCGCGATCGCGCAGTTCGTCGCCAACCTCGACCATGATACGCTGATGCTTCTCCGGAAGGGCCTGGAATATCTCAAGCGACATGATGATCGGCGTCACGGCCGGCCAAGTGTATGGGGCTATGTTCAAGCCCTTGACCGGAAGCTTATTGTCGTTGGCGTAGATCGGCGGCAGGATCCCTCCGTCCACGACGCCTTGAGACAGCGCCGGCACCAGTTCCGCGCCGGCAATAGCTACCGGCGAGTATCCGAAGGCTTCGCCGGCAAGCTGACCGATCCGTCCGCCAGGCGAGCGCAACTTGAGTCCCTTCAAATCCTCCAACTTCTCGACCGCATTGGACGAGGTCACATAGACGGAACTTGGATAGTCGGTAGGCGCAATGCTGATCAGCTTGAAGCCGCGTGCCTCCATTGCCTTGGCCAACATGCCTCCGCCGTTATCGCTTGCGAAGAAACGTTTGCCATGGCTCGTATCGTCAAGCGAGACGTCGAACAGGAATGGCAGGTCGAACACCCCCCAAAGCGGCTCCACACTGGCCGCCACAGGGGCAACCGAATAGGTCATCGCGACCTCACCGTTGAGGATTGCGGGAAGTTCCTGGTTGATCGGCATCAACTGGGCCGATGGGAAGACCCGGAAGGTGACTTCCCCGTTTGTGCGGGCGGTCACCTGCTCGGTGAACCATTCGACGTTGCGATGATGCTGCGACGCAACGGGGTAGGCATGGACAAACCGCAGCTCCTTCGACACAGCCGTCGAGACCTGTGCAAGCGAGGTCATGGCTGCGACGACACCAAGGCCAATCAGCCCGGCGATCGAACGTATGGACATCTCTCTCTCCCTTTTATGCGATACGCTGGAAGACCTGAACCTTCCGGCAAGCTGCGAATGGCTATTCAATGAACGTCGAGAAGCCCGGCGCGAGCCACAGCACGACAAGTGCAGCGGTGAGCGCCCACAGATACGGCATCGATCCTCGCATGACCGCGCCTATCGGGACGTTGAAGACGCCGCTCAGCGCAAAGAGGCTCATGCCGACGGGCGGGGTAACCTGCGCGATCATCATGCAGGCCACGGTGAGGATGGCGAAGTGTGTGGGCGAATAGCCTAATGCTTCGACCATGGGGAACACGATCGGAATCGTGATATAGAGTATCGGCACCGGATCGAGAGCCGTCCCCAGGATCAGGAATATCAGCAGGATCAGTCCCATCGTCACATGCTCGCCGACCGGCAGTGATGTCATGTAGCGAGTGAAGGCCTGCGGAACGTCCGCATAGGTAAGCGCGTTCGAAAACACCGTCGCGCCGCCAAGGATCACAAAAATCACTGTGGTGGTGACGACGGCGGATTCACCGGCAGAGAAGATACGCTCGAAGGTGAAATTCTCGCGTTCGACGATGGCACACATCACCAGAACGTAGACAACGGCAACCGCCGCGGCCTCTGTCGGCGTGAACACTCCGGCATAGATGCCGCCCAGGACGATTAAGGGCATGGCGAGTGCCGGGAGCGCCGCCAGGAAGCTTGCCCATATCTCCGCCCCGGAAGCGCGCGGGCGCAGTTCCTGATTGCCGAAGAAATTCAAGCCGACTGCAGTTGCCACCAGAAATACGGTGATAAGTATTCCCGGGACGATGCCCGCAAGAAACAGTGCAGACACATCCATCTGCACCATCGAGGCGAAGAGGATCATGTAGATGCTGGGCGGGATCATCTGCCCAAGTGTTCCCGACACGGCGATGATGCCGAGCGCATCGTCCCTGCGGTAGCCAGCCTTTATCATGTGCGGCAGCAGCATCGTGCCGACCGCGACCACGGTCGCCGTCGACGAGCCGGACAGCGCTCCGAAAATCGCGCATGTCACCACGCCCGTCGCGGGCAAGCCACCACGCAGATGGCCGAGCAGGTTTTCCACGAACCGGAATAGCCGTCCCGCGAGGCCGAGGCTGGTCATCAAGTTGCCGGCGAAAAGAAAATAGGGAACAGCCAGCAACAACCAGCTATCCATGGCGATATAGAGCTGCGAGACGACCGAACGCACCGGCAGACCGATGTCGAACAGCGCGATGATGCCGCCCGAGACCAGCATGGCCGCCCAAATCGGGGCGCCGATCAGCATCAGAACGAGACAGGCGAGCAGGCCGAGGGCGATCATTCCGCTTCTCCGCTGCTGGCGATCGGCAAGTTCGCTATGCGATAGATGACGCGGAGGATCGAATAGACCAACGCGATCGCCACTCCGGCCGGAAGCGCAAGCGAGGGTATCCATGCCGCCATCTGGCCCGACATGGTGCGCATGCCCATGGCCATCAACGAGGCCTCCCACTGCCAGGAGGCGACGAGCAGCCAGAAGAGCAGCGCCGACATGCAGACGTACAGAAAAAGGTCGAAGATGCGATTCGCCTGCGGCGGCAGGTGATCGGTCAGGAAAGCCATGGTGAGATGAGCGTTCCGCGTGATCAGCGGGCCGAAATAGAAAAAGGCGGCATAGACTATCGAAAACCGGCAGATTTCCTCGAGGAGATCGTGAGAGGCGCCGAAGAAATAGCGCGACAGAACTCCAAGAAAGGCAAGCGCCGCGCTGACGCAAAGGAGTGAAAAGCTAAGCCAGGCGAGCACGCGGTTCACTAAATGCTCGGCGCGCTGCAAGCTCCCGACAAGGCCGCCCCCGAGATGGCCGGCGCGTTGCGATGCCAGCTCATTCATAGCGGATCAGTCCGCGGGCGAGGGTGCCGGCATGCAGGTCATGGAAAGCCTCGTTGATCTGATCAAGCCGATAGGTGCGGGTAATCAGCTCGTCGAGCTTGAGCCGCTTCGACGTATAGAAGTCCACCAGCCGCTCGACATCGAGCCGCGGTCTCGCACCGCCATACATCGAACCGGTGAGCACCTTTTCTTGGATCGGCAATGTCAGCGCTTCGATCTCGCAGCAACTGCCCGACTCGGCCGCACCCACGACGATCGCCTTCCCGCCCGGTCGAATCGCATCGTAGCATTGCCGGATGGTTGCCTTGTGGCCGATTGCCTCGAAGGCGTAGTCGACCCCGCGACCCTGAGTGAGCCTACGGGCTTCGGCGACGGGGTCCACGGTGAGCGGATCGACTACATGGGTCGCCCCGAACTCGCGTGCAATGGCGCGCTTTTCTGGATTGATGTCCGCCACGAGAATCACGCCGGCGCCCGCGATCGCGGCAGCCTGCACGACGTTCAGTCCGACCCCGCCTGAGCCCACGACGAGGATGGACTCGCCCGGGCGAACCGAACCGGTGTTGAATACCGCGCCGGTGCCGGTCAGGACCGCGCAGCCTATCAAGGCCGCCGCATCCATGGGCACGTGGTCAGGTATTTTCACCGCGCAACGCGCCGGCACGACTCCACGTTCGGCGAATGAGGAAACCACCATGTGGTGGATGACTTCGTCACCCTGCCGCAGGCGGGTGGTGCCATTCGGCATCGTGCCGTTGCGCAACAGGCCAAGCCCCACCTCGCATAGGTTCGGCCGCCCCGAACAGCAGTAGAAGCAGCGTCCGCAATCGTAAAGGAAAGACAGCACCACCCTGTCTCCAGGCGCAAGGCCTGCGACCCCCGGCCCGGTCTCTTCGACGTAACCCGCGGCCTCGTGCCCCAGAACGATCGGCAGAGCTGATGGCCGCTTGCCCTCCATCCTGGTCATGTCGCTGTGACAGATACCACTGGCTGCGAACCGCACGAGGATCTCACCCTCTTGTGGAGGGAGCAGGTCCAGATTCTCGATACTCAGCGGTTCGCCGTAGGCGCGCAGTACGGCTGCCTTTACCTGCATGAATTCCCCTCCCGGCCTACAGTCTGTGATGCGGGCTCCGTCTCGACGGCCTCACGCCCGCTACATCGTCCGTAAATATGGATAAGATGGACACATACGTGACAAGAGTGTCAAGCGAAAATCATAATTCCCTCAGATGCACGGGGAGCGTGGATGCTGTCTTCCCTTAACCCGCTGATTAGGCTAACAAATCTGGACACCAGAGATCGATCAAGCCTTTTGAGCCGAAGGATGAAGTCCAAATACATGAACAATCGTTTTGTAGACTCTGGACAACTTCGATGTTTCACGCGTAGTGTCCGCCGCACGCGAGCGACGCTGACGCGCTCTCCGAGGAGGAAGGAAGCATATGGACGGGAGTAGACAGACGCTGGTTCAGTACCCGCATATCTACATTGACGGGGAGTGGGTTGCGCCCGAAGACGGAGGCGTCATCGAGAGCGTCGATCCGGCGACAGGCAGACCGTGGGCCGCCGTCGCCTATGGCGGTCGCCGCGACATCGACCGGGCCGTCGCAGCCGCACGCGCGGCGCTCGAGGGGCCATGGGGCCGGATGTCAGGACACGAACGGGCGGCGCTGCTCTATCGGCTGGCCGATATCTATCAGGCGCGCGCGCCTGAGCTCGCTTTGCTCGAGTCCCAAGATTCCGGTCGCGCTCTGCGTGAGGCGCGACCCGACATTGGCGCCCACCATAATTGGTATCGCTGGTTCGCCTCGCTTGCGGACAAGATCTGGGGCCGCACCATCCCAATAGATGACAGCGTTCACGCTTACACCACGCGCCTGCCCGTCGGTGTGGTGGGCGCGATCACGCCCTGGAACGCGCCGATGTTGACGACAGCTTGGAAGCTTGGCCCCGCACTGGCAACTGGCTGTACCGTGGTTCTGAAGCCTGCCGAACTGACCCCCGTCACTGCGCTGGAACTGGCGCGAATGATCGAGGCGGCGGGTTTCCCCCCGGGGGTCGTCAACGTCGTCCCTGGTTACGGCAAGGACGGCGCTGGCGAGCATCTGGTCGCCCACCCTGGCGTAGACAAGATCGCCTTCACAGGTGAAGGTAACACCGCCCGCTCGATCCTGAAGACTGGCGCCGATACGCTTAAGCGCTTCTCCTTCGAACTCGGAGGCAAGGCACCGCACATCATCTTCGCGGATGCGGATTTCGACCAAGCGCTGAACGCCGCCACGGGCTCGGCCTGGGCGGTTTGCGGACAGAGCTGCGCACTCGGATCGCGCGTGCTGGTCGAGCGGCAGATCTATGACCGGGCGGTCGAGGCATTCGCGACCCGAGCGAAAAAAGTCCGCGTGGGGATGCCACTCGACGAGGCGACCCATATGGGCCCGCAATCATCGGACGAGCAACTGCAAAAGACGCTGTCCTATGTGGCGCTCGGTCGAGCCGAGGGGGCCGCACTGATCACGGGTGGCAATCGCATGACTTCGGCAGAATTTGCCGATGGCTTCTTCGTCGAACCCACAGTCTTTGCCGGCGTGTCGAATTCGATGCGCATCGCACGGGAGGAAATCTTCGGCCCGGTCGCCTCGCTCATCCCCTTCGACGGCGAAGAGGAAGCGGTATCGATCGCCAATGACACGAACTATGGCTTGACCGCCGGCCTATGGTCGCGCGACGTTGGGCGTGCCCATCGCGTAGCCTCGAAGATTCGAGCTGGAATCGTTTGGGTCAATACATACCGTTTCATCCGCTGGACTACCCCGTATGGCGGCTTCAAGGCCAGCGGCTGGGGGCGCGAGAATGGGATCGAGGCGCTCGACAGCTATCTTGAAACCCGCACAACGGTCGTCAGCACGACCGGTCAGTTCCCCGATGCGTACGCGAATTGAAGAGGCAGCAATGAGACTTGCAGGAAAACTTGCCGTCATTACCGCCGCCGCCTCAGGTATGGGACGGGCAGGGGTCGAACTCTTCCGCAAAGAGGGGGCCGAAGTATGCGCCATCGACGTCAATGGCGCAGCGCTAGCCGCACTCGCAGCCGAAATGCGCGATCGCGGCACGCCGATCCACACGGTCGAAGCAGACCTATCAACGCCGGAGGGCGCGCGCGGCAGCATCCATGACGCCGCTGCACGGCTGGGTGGGATCGACGTCCTCTGGGCTCACGCGGGGATACCCGGCCCCGCAGGAATCGAGGGGTTGGATCTTGCCGCTTACAAGAAGGCCATGGCGATGAACATCGATTCGGCGGTGCTGGCCGCCGGAGAAGTCATCAGTCACATGCGGGCGCGGGGCGGCGGTTCTCTCATTTTCACAGCCTCGATCTCGGGTATCGTCGGCTCGCGCTTCTCGCCGATCTATTCGGCGGGCAAGTTCGGTGTGGTCGGCCTCACCAAATCCCTAGCCCAGACCTTTGCACCTGACGGCGTGCGGGTGAATGTGATTTGCCCGGGGCTCACGGATACGCCCATGGCGATGCAGTTCACAAGCCGCAAGGGGGATGCTGAAGAGGCGGCGGCGAATGAAAGGGCGCTCCTATCCCAGGTGCCGCTCGGCCGGCTTTGCCGGCCCGAGGAAATCGCTCACGCCGCTCTTTGGCTCGCCTCTGACGACTCGTCCTTCGTGACGGGAATCGAATTGCCGGTGGACGGAGGCTTTACCTGCCGTTGAGGTCGGCTTCTTACTCGCTGGGCGAGTCTACGCTGGCAGAACTCCCGCCCAAAATCGGCTGCGAGCGCCCATAGATGATCTCAATTGGGGCGCGCCGGCATCGGTGTTTGTCTTGCGGCGATCTTAGATTGTGCCGCACCCGCAGAGAACGACCTGTGCGAGGTCGAAGACGCGGAACGATGGGCATCGTTCGCCGCCGTCCATCGGTGGGCGAAACCTCTTCTGGAAAATCGACGCGCGGTCAAGAAGGATTTCGGCACGCGGGCTTCATATATATAGACAAGCCATCTATAGACGAGGCATCGCAATCCTAACGGCAGCGGAGAAGTGAATGCTGGTCAGGCAAGTCGCAAATGTGCTCGATCTGCTCGAGTTCTTCGCCGCGCACGGAAAACCCGCCAGCCTAGCCGAGATATCGCAGCATTTCAGCTGGCCACGTTCTTCCACGTTCAACCTTCTGTCGACCCTCGGCGCTCGTGGCTACCTGTTCGAACCGGAAGGCCGGGGACGGTTTTATCCAACTCCTCGCTGGCTAGCGATCGCGCATACGATTTCGGCAGCCGAACCGATACCCGACACCCTGGTTCGCCTGGCAGGCGACCTGAACGAACGGACCGGCGAAACCGTGTGTGTTGGCGCGGCCTCGGGAGGGAGCGTGGTCTTCCTCGAAGTCATCCAATCCAAGGCGCGCGTTCGCTATGCGGCGGAAGTCGGGCAGCGGATCCCCCTGCATGCCACGGCCTCGGGGCAGGCGATCATGAGCCAGTGGCCAAGCCGCCAACGCACCGCATTGCTACGCAAGGTGGAGTTTGAGCGTTATGGGCCGGGGACACCTATGAGTGTCGAAGCCGTTGAAGACCAGATTCGCGCCGGGCTGTTTCGGGGCTGGTTCCGTTCCGCCTCCAACTACAGCCAGGATCTCGGAGGCGTCTCTCTCCCGGTCACCATTTCGGAACGCGTGTTCTCCCTGACAGTCGCGGGCCCCTTGAATCGGATCGAAGCCAGAATGCCTGAGATCGCCAAATTGATGCATGCGGCCGTGGCGCAGCATTTCGGACCTCGCTATCTCGCCAGCGAGATAAAGGGGCTGACGACTCCGCCTCTGGACGTCATCTAGCGCGCTTGCAATCGCCTGGTCTTGGACATTATGGACAAGATCGTGGACAAACGCCTGAACCTTAGCGTAGCATTCTTCCATGGCTCGCAGTGGCCAAGTGTTCACAGGGAGGATCTGCGGCATGAACATCGCGAATTGGCTGGAGGCTACAGCGCGCGCCAAACCGGATGCACCGGCGATCTACCTCGGCACGCGGCAAGTAGCGACCTATGACGAGTTCCTTCGTCGCGTCAGAGCGCGCGCGGCCGGCATGGTGGCTCTGTACGGGCTGGAACAGGGCGACCGCGTCGCTGTCTTCCTAAAGAATGTGCCGGAATACCTCGAGCTGTTCTACGCAGTATGGTGGTTCGGCGGGATCATCGTTCCTGTTAACCACAAGCTGCACGCCAGAGAGGTTGCCTGGATCGTTGGAAATGCTGGCGCGCGCTTGCTCGTCTCCGACGATGGCGCCACCGGGGCACGGGCGCGCCTGCCGGAAGGCTGTCGTGAGATCGCGCTCGGCTCGCCCGAATGGGTCGCACTGGACGCCCATGGGACGGGCACCGCATCGCCAGCCGAAATGGCGGGCGACGATACCGCCTGGCTCTTCTACAGTTCCGGCACGACCGGACGGCCGAAGGGAGTCATGCTGAGCCATGACAACTTGCGGATGGCGAGCCTCGCCTATGCGCTCGACGTCGATCAGATCGCGAGCGACCAGGCGACGATCTATGCGGCCCCCATCTCGCATGGGGCGGGAATCTACAATTTCGTGTTCGTGCGCCTGGGCGGAGGCCACGTTTTCCCGGTCACGCGTGGCTTCGAACCCATGGAAATCGCCGAGCTGTCAAAGCATTTTGGCCAGACTGTGATGTTTGCCGCTCCGACGATGGTCAAGCGCCTGGTGGAATGGTCGAAGACATCGGCCTATCGGGGCGAGGGCATCCGCACGATCGTCTATGGCGGAGGACCGATGTACGTCGCTGACATCGAGGAGGCGCTCCAACTCTTCGGCCCCCGCTTCGTCCAAATCTATGGCCAGGCCGAAAGCCCAATGACGATCACGTCCCTGCGGCGCGAGATCATTGCCGATCGCGCCCATTCCAACCATTCGGTACGTCGCGCCTCGGTCGGGCAGGCCATGGCGGGAATCGAAGTACGGATAGAAGGTGAGGATGGAGAGATAATGCCGCCCGGCGAGCCGGGCGAGATTCTGGTGCGCGGCCCCACCGTAATGAGAGGCTATTGGGACAATCCCGACGCCAGTGCAAAAGCGCTTGCCGGCGGCTGGCTCCGCACGGGCGACATAGGCCGGATGGACGGGGACGGCTTCCTCACCCTGACCGACCGCTCAAAGGACGTCATCATCTCCGGCGGCACCAACATCTATCCCCGCGAGGTCGAAGAAGTCCTTGCCCGTCATCCAGCCGTGCTCGAAGTCTCGGTGGTCGGAGAACCGGACCAGGAATGGGGAGAAAACGTCGTCGCATGCATCGTTACTCGCGCCGGCATTGCCTGCGACCCATCCGCGCTCGATACTTGGTGCCGCGCCGAGATCGCTTCGTTCAAGAAGCCGAAGCGCTATGTCTTCTGCCGCGAGCTGCCGAAAAACAGCTATGGCAAAGTGCTGAAGACGGAACTGCGGCGACTGCTGGCGGAATCCAAAGCGTCAACGCACGACGGGACCTTTATGGATTCGCTCTCAGTGTTTCCGCCGACGTGATCCCCGCGCAACGCGGCCGGGAACCGGCGGATCATGATATTGATGAAGTTTGAGCCTGCTGCCACAATTCGCTGGCGAACAGGAGCTTGGGGCCGTAGCCTGTCGCGCGAGGCTGGTGGCGCAGGGACCGTGGAATCCGAGCAATGCTCTTAGCTATAGAACAAGGGAATACCAACAGCCTGTTCGCCGTCCACAATGGCGACAGATGGCTGGCCCAGTGGCGCGCGGCAACGGAGCCGAACCGCACCGCTGACGAATACGCCGTCTGGCTGTCTCAGTTGCTGTCCATGGCTGGCCTCGAACTGCGAATGCTCGACGCCTGCATCATTGCGAGCGTGGTGCCGCAATCCCTCTTCAATCTTCGCAACCTTTCGCGCCGCTACCTGAACGTCGAACCGCTGGTGATCGGAGAGAATGCCGAGCTAGGCATTGCCGTGCGCGTGAACAAGCCGGCGGAAGTCGGCGCCGATCGCGTGGTCAACGCGCTCGGCGCCCATGTCGCCTACCCCGGGACGCTGATCGTGGTCGACAGCGGGACGGCAACGACCATCGACGTGATCGGAGCCGACGGCAGTTTCGAAGGCGGTGCGATCGCCCCCGGAATTCATCTTTCCGTGGAAGCTCTTCATGCCGCGGCGGCCAAGCTGCCGAGAGTCGCGTTGAAGAAGCCAAGCCGCGTCGTCGGCAACGATACGGTGAGCGCCATGCAGTCCGGCGTCTTCTGGGGCTATGTCTCGTTGATCGAAGGCATGATCGCCCGGATCAAGGCGGAGCGGGCAGAGCCGATGACCGTCGTGGCGACCGGAGGCGTTGCGGCGCTGTTCCATGACGCGACGACGGCGATCGACCATTTCGATCCGGACGTGACGATCCGCGGGCTCTTGGAAGTCTATCGACGAAACGCCGAAACCGTCCTCGGCGAGCCCCTGAGGGTGCGCAACAAAGCCGCCGAGTAACACGCATCGCACGATCGCAGGACTGCGGTTGGCTGCCCTTATTCGCTTTCCCCGTCCAGCACCGGAACCGGCACGCCGGCCAGTTCGGCGGCGAGCAGGCGCGCGGCCCCGGCGCGCGCAATGCGCAGCATCAGCGCCTTGCGCGTCGCGGCGGCCAAGCGGTGCTCCGGCGCCTCGCGCAGGATCTCAGCGCCATACCCGTCGGAGAGGATGAAACCGCATTCCTCGGGAAAGATCGTGGCGGGCACCTCGGGATGGGTTGCGAAGAAGAAGCGGTCGGAATGAAGCCGGTAATCCGGCCATTTGCGATCGACCCTGAAATCCTCGATCGAGGATTTTATCTCGATGATCCAGATATCGCCCTGCCGGGTGAGCGCCACGAGATCAGCACGGCGGCCAGTGGCCAGCGAGAGCTCCGGAAGGACATGCGCCCCCATTTGCGTGAGGAGACGCTGCACGCCACGGCGTACGATCATGGCGCGTTCGGACTGGCGGCCGTCGGCGAGCGGATTGACTTGAATAGGCGAGACAATGGGCATGGGCATACCATGCCATCAGATGTTCACGTTTTGAACCCCTCACGATGTCGCGGCGTCCGCCTTGCCCGCAATATCGTCGAGGATCGGGCAATCCGGCCGGTTGTCGCCATGGCAGGCATGGATCAGCTTCTGCAGGGTTGCACGCATGGATTGCAGCTCCCGCAGCTTTTCTTCGATCGCCGCGACATGGGCGGCAGCGATCTCCCGGACGTCGTGGCTCGCCCGGCTACGGTCCTGATAAAGCGCCATCAACTGCCGGCAGTCCTCGATGGAGAAGCCGAGATTGCGCGCGCGGGCCAGGAAAGCCAGCCGATGGACATCGTCCATCGTATAGTCGCGATAGCCATTGGCGGCCCTATCCGGGCGAATCAGGCCGATATCCTCGTAGTAGCGGATGGTCTTGGCCGGAAGGCCGGACCGGCGCGCCGCATCACCCACATTCATCTGGAAGCTCCCGATTGCTGAACTGTATTGTCAGGTCATTTAGGTGCCCGAGCTCGGGGTCTCCACCGTGCGGCATCTGTTGCCAAAATGCCATAGCCCGACAACTTAAGATCGTCGGGCGCCTTCCCTCACGTCACTGGGACTTGGCAACGAAAGTAGACGCGAATTAACAATGACCGCAGAATTTGGCTCGAATCGAGCCCATCCGGTCTGGGGGATACAATCAAGCATGCGGATAAGGTCTTTCCTGGCTGTGGCCGCGGTCGCGGCAACCGTTTCTCTCACCGGTTGCGTCGGCGGCGGCACGGTGTTCACGTCGGACTACGGCGCCAGGAAAGATGCCGGCTATCAAATCCCGTCGGTTCCGATCTACAAGGTGGACAGGAAGTATCATCGACAGATCGTCGACTATCGCGGTCCGGAAAAGCCGGGCACGATCATCGTCGATACCGGGGACAAGTTCCTCTACCTCGTCATGGATGGCGGCAAGGCGATGCGTTACGGCATCGGCGTCGGCCGTGAAGGCTTCGAATGGTCGGGCACGGCCCGCATCGCGCTGAAGCGCGAGTGGCCGACCTGGACGCCTCCGGGCGCGATGATCCAGCGCCAGCCCGAGCTTGCCAAATGGGCCGGCGGCATGCCGCCGGGTCTCACCAATCCGCTCGGCGCCCGCGCGCTCTATCTTTTCAACAAGGGCGGCGATTCCGGCTATCGCCTGCACGGAACGCCCGAATGGAATTCGATCGGCAAGGCCATGTCCTCGGGCTGCATCCGTCTGATGAACCAGGACATCATCGACCTCTATAATCGCGTCGATGTCGGCGCGAAGGTCATTGTGAGATAAATCGCGGACCGTCTCGGCAACAATACAGCTGTCCGTTGAACGAAAAACCGGGCTAGCCCGGTTTTTTGTTGGCGTTGCCCTTATACCGACGGCCATAAGGATTGACTGTCAGCAAGCCCCTCATCGGTCTGCCGACCACGTCTCCCCGGCAGTGGGGAGAAGATCGCTGTCATCTCCAGTTTCGCCAATCGCACGCCGTTGGTGACGGGCGAAACCCATGCGGCCGTCGTCTCTCTCCCCGGCTATGCACCTACATTATTCACACATGTTGGGAGGGCACCTTGGATGGTGAAATACGTCGCGCAAGACATGGACAGCTCAAAGCGCGGGATGGTTGCTTCGTTCTGCGCCGTTGGGTGGGTTGCTCACACGGAACGCTGCAGAACGAAGTGGCCGAACGGACGTGACAGCAGCCATCATCCGATCCTTCCGTACCGCCGAAGATATGTGAATCCGACAGGCCTTTGCGGGAAGACTTCCGGCAGGACAGTGAGGGCAACGTCGCGACCGGTCAAAGATCAACCCCCAATATCTGTTCGAAATCGTCAGGCGACCTGCTCGACGTGCTCCACCTCGGGCACGAAATGGCGGAGCAGGTTCTGGATGCCGTGCTTCAGCGTGGCCGTGGACGACGGGCAGCCGGAGCACGCGCCCTTCATGTGCAGGAACACCGTGCCGTTCTCATAACCGCGGAAGGTTATGTCACCGCCGTCCTGCGCCACGGCAGGCCGAACGCGCGTATCGAGCAGTTCCTTGATGGTGAGCACGATTTCCTCGTCCGCCTGGTCGTAGAATTCGTCCGTCGTGTCGGCGGCAGCCGTCGTGGCGCCCGTGGCCATCACCGGCGCGCCCGACATGAAATGTTCCATGATGGTGCCCAGGATCGCCGGCTTCAGATGCTGCCAGTCGGGCCCATCCTTGGTGACCGTGATGAAATCATAGCCGAAGAAGACGCCGGTCACGCCTTCGATGTCGAAGAGCCGGCCAGCCAGGGACGACGCAGCGCGAGCACTTTCGGCATTGCGGAAATCAGCCGTGCCCTCGGCAAGCACTTCCTTGCCCGGCAGGAATTTCAGCGTAGCCGGATTGGGGGTTGACTCGGTCTGGATGAACATTGTCGAGTTCTCCGCGCCTGCATCGGCAGGCCGTTTTTTGGAATAGTTCTAAATCTAAATAGGCCGAACCGCTCCGATCTTCAAGCAAAACGCTTCGCGATTCCGCAAGGTCGCCCGACGTTTTGTTTTGTCGCAGGTTCTGACAGGAACCGCGGACGCTTTCGAAACTGCTCAGGCCAGGCTCTCGATATCCTCGTCGGAGAGGTTCTGCGGCACGACCGTGACCGGAATGGGGAAAGCCGCCGCCTTGCCGGCGATCGAGGCTACGAGCGGGCCTGGGCCCTCTTTTCCAGCGCCAGCCGCCAGCACGAGGATCGCGATATCCTGATCCTCTTCGATGAGCTTGTGGATTTCTTCGGTCGGCGTCCCCTCCCGTACGACCAGTTCCGGCTCGATGCCGATCTGTTCGCGCACTTTGGTCGCGAACCCGTCGAGGGCGGACTGGGCGGTTTCCATCGCCTCCGCCCGCATGATCTTTTCGACCCCCAGCCAATGCTGGAAATCGCCGGGCTCGATGACGTAGAGCAGAACAAGGGCGCCGTTCGTGCTCCCGGCCCGGCGCGAAGCGTAGGCGACGGCGCGCTCGCATTCCGGCGTGTCGTCGATAATCGCGAGGAACTTGCGCCGGTGGCCGGCTTCACGGCTCAGACGTTTGGATACCATCGCTCTCCTGCCCGTTCCGATTTCTGCGGCAATCTGCCACCAGCAGGGACGGCCGGCAAGCGGCCGCCCCGATCACCGAAATGTGAGCGAGCTTAATCGCCGAGCAGTCCGATGATTTCGCGAACCGCCTTCATTGTCGTCTCCGCGCGGATTTCGGCTCGCTCGCCGCCATCGCGCAGCACCCCGTCGATATAGGCTGGATCCGCCGAGATGCGGCGCATTTCCCCAGCGATCGGGGCAAGCCTGTCGACGGCCAGATCGGCGAGGGCCGGCTTGAACACGGAGAATTGCTGGCCGCCGAACTCGGCGATCACCTTCTCCTTGGTCATGTCGGCCAGGGCGGCATAGATGCCGACGAGGTTTTCCGCCTCGGGGCGATCCTTGAGGCCATCCAGTTCGGACGGCAGCGGCGCCGGGTCCGTCTTGGCCTTACGGATCTTCTTGGAGATCGTATCGGCGTCATCGGTCAGGTTGATCCGCGACAGGTCGGAGGGATCCGACTTCGACATCTTCTTCTGCCCGTCGCGCAAGCTCATCACCCGCGGCGCCGGTCCCTCGATCAACGGCTCCGTCAAAGGGAAGAAGCCGTTGACCTTCTCCTCGCCCATCATCATCTCGACGCCTACGCCGAGATCGGCGATGCGCGCCGAATGATCGTTGTTGAACTTCTGAGCGATGTCGCGGGTGAGCTCGAGGTGCTGCTTCTGGTCGTCGCCGACCGGTACATGGGTGGCGCGATAGACCAGGATGTCGGCCGCCATCAGGCTCGGATAGACGAACAGCCCCGCCGAGGCGTTCTCGCGATCCTTGCCCGCCTTCTCCTTGAACTGCGTCATGCGCGACAGCCAGCCCATGCGGGCCACGCAATTGAACACCCAGGCGAGTTCGGCGTGCTGCTTGACCCGGCTCTGGTTGAAGACGATGTGTTTCTTCGGGTCGATGCCGGCGGCGATGAAGGCTGCCGTTACCTCGCGCGTCGCCCGGATCAGCTCGACGGGATCGGGCGCGATCGTGAGGGCGTGGAGGTCGACGACGCAGTAAATGCAGTCGTAATTGTCCTGGAGCGCGACGAACTTGCGGATCGCGCCGAGATAATTGCCGAGATGGAGGTTGCCTGTCGGCTGGACGCCGGAAAAGACAAGCGGATTGAAGCCGTTCATTGTTTCCTCGTGGCTTGTGGAGGGCCGTTTCGCGCGCGGCGAAAGTCGAGCGGCGCTTATGAACGAGAGATCGTCGGGGATCAAGTACCAGCTCAGGTTTCAGGCATGTCCGGGGCGGTCTTTCCCCGGCGTTTCAGATTGCGCCTGAGCATGCCGAGGTCGGCTCCGCCGACAGCGAAGGCGATCGCGAAATAAAGCGCGGCTCCGGCCGAGACCAGCACGGCGAGCGTCGCGGCCTGCGTGTGAAGCGGGGCGGACGAGGCAAGTTGCGGCGCGAACCAGCGGATCGCACCATAGAGAAAGCCCGCCATGACCACCGACGCCACGAGGAGCCGCGGGAGCCGCCGCAACAGGGCGGCATCGCGCCCCCAATGGCCGCGCCGGACAAGAACGCCCAGGAGCAGGATGGCATTGACCCAGCCGGCGATCGCGGAAGCGACCGCGATGCCGGGCGCCCCGATGGACGGGAAGAGCGCCAGCGCCACCGAAATATTGACCGCCACGGAGGCTGCCGCGAACCACATCGGCGTGCGCGTATCCTCACGCGCGAAGTAACCCGGCGTGAACGCCTTGATGAGCACGAAGGCCGGCAGTCCGAGGCCGAATATGGCGAGCACTTCCGACACGACCGGCGTGCTGTTGGTCGCGGCGAAGGCCCCGCGTTCATAGAGAACCCGAACGATCGGTTCCGACATGACGAGAAGCGCAGCCGCGGCCGGTAAGGTCAGGAACAGTGTGAACTCCACCGAGCGGTTCTGCAGGTTCGATGCTTCCTGCGCATTGCCGGCCTTCAGCGCGCGGGCCAGTTCCGGCAGGAGCACGATGGCTACGGCGATGCCGACCACGCCGAGGGGCAATTGATACACGCGGTCGGCATAGGCGAGCGACGAGACGGCGCTTTCCCGGCCGGAGGCGATCGCCGTGCCGATGAGCTGGTTGATCTGCGTAATGCCGCCGGTGATCGCAGCCGGGAACGCCAGCACCAGCAGCCGCTTGACGTTTTCCGTCAGCCTCGGCCGGCGGAAGCCGATCGAGATGCCGGCGTGCCGCACGGCGGCCCATACGATCCCCAGTTGGACAAGGCCCGCCGCCAGCACGCCCCAGGCCAGCGCATAGCCGACTTTCAGCCCGTCATGGCCGTGATACCAGGCGTTGGCCAGCACGCCGATCAGGATCACGTTGAGGAAAACCGGAGCGATCGCCGCAGCGAAATAGCGGCGCAACGAATTCAGCATGCCGCTCATCATGGCCCCAAGCGACATGCACATCAGGTAAGGGAACATGATGGTGGCGAGCGCGCTCGTCAGATCGAACTTGCCTGGATTGTCGACGAAGCCGGGCGCCACGATCGTCGAGACCAGCAGTGGCATCGAAAGTTCCATCAGGATGGTCAGCGCCAACAGGACCGTGAAGAGCACCCCGAACACCTCTTCCGAGAAGCGCTTGGCGCCGTCCAGGCCGTTCGCCTCGATCTCCTTGGCGAAAAGCGGCACGAAGGCGGCATTGAAGGCCCCTTCGGCGAAAAGCCGCCGGAACGTGTTGGGAAACTGGAAAGCGGCATTGAAGGCGTCGGCCACTGGCCCCGTGCCCAGCGCGGCCGCCATCAGCATCTCGCGCGTGAAGCCAAGGACCCGGCTCATCAGCGTGCCCGACGCGACAGTGGCGAATTTCTTGACGAGGCTCATCGTATCGGGATCGTACTTTCGAATTCAGGTCATTCGGCGGCGGCCGATAGGCGCGTCCTGCCGCGCTGCGGCGTCTTCCCTTCGAGCGTGGCGATCAGCCTTTCGCGAATCGTGGCGAGTCGGGTCTCGTTCTCGATCTTCTGCCCCGTGAGATCGGTGACATAGAAAGTATCGATGACCTTCTCGCCGAAGGTCGTGATATGCGCCGAGGCGATGTCGAGCGACAGGTCGGACAGCGTGCCGGTGATCTCCGAAAGCAGGCCCGGCCGGTCGAGTCCGGAAACCTCGATGACCGAAAAGCGGTTCGATAGCGTGTTGCGGATATCGGCACGCGGTTCGATGCGGAAAGTCTTGGCGCCGCGCTTCGGCTTGGCGCGCTTCTCGATCATCTCCGGCAGCCAGCTCTTGCCCGACAGGACATCCTGGATCAGTTGGCCCACCCGCTCGGCGCGCCGGCGCTCGTCCTCGTCGCGATCGAATTCGCGCGAGATCAGGATCGTATCCAGCGCCCGCCCGTCGGAGGTCGTGAAGATCTGGGCATCGACGATATTGGCGCCGGCGGCCGCGCAGGCGCCGGCGATGACCGACAGGAGGCGCGGGTGGTCCGGCGCCAGCACGGTTATCTCGGTGACCGCCTCGAATTCATGGGTCTTGATCATCGTTGCGAGGCGCCGCTCGGCCGCATCGGCGTCGCGAATGAACAAGGCATGGCGTAGCTGGTCGCCGCGATCGACGGCCAGAAGATAGTTGTCGTAATGCAGGCCGACATAACGCTTCCGTTCGACCTCGGGCCAGTCGGCGAGCGCCTGGAGCAGATCCTGGCGGGCCTCTTCGGCGCGCTGCGCCCGAGATACCTCGGAAAAGCCGCCGGTCAGGAGGAGCTCGGTCTCATAATAGAGGTTGCGCAGCAGTTGTCCCTTCCAGCCGTTCCATACGCCCGGGCCGACGCCACGGATGTCACAGACGGTGAGCACGAGAAGCAATTTCAGCCGCTCGACCGATTGCACGATGGCCGCGAAATCGTCGATCGTCTTCCTGTCATTCAGGTCGCGTGTCTGGGCCGTCATGGACATCAGGAGATGCTGCTCGACCAGCCAAGCGACGGTCTCCGTCTCGCTGGGCGACAGCCCCATGTAAGGGCAGATGCGCCGCGCGATCCGCGCTCCCGCTTCGGAATGGTCCTCCGGCCGGCCCTTGGCAATGTCATGCAGGAGCACTGCCAGGAACAGCACCTCGCGCTGCTTGTCGAGGCTCGGCATCAGCTGGTGCGAAAGCGGGTGCAGCTTCTCGCCGCCGCCGCGTTCGAGCTCCGACAGCACGCCGATGCAGCGCAGGAGATGCTCGTCCACCGTGTAGTGATGATACATGTTGAACTGCATCATCGCCACGATGCGCCCGAATTCGGGGATGAGCTTGCCCAGCAAGCCGGCCTCGTTCATGCGCCGCAGGTTCAGTTCCGGATCGCGGTCCGAAGTCAATATGTCCAGGAAGAGCCGATTGGCCTCGGCATTCCTGCGCAAGTTGCGGTCGACCAGCTTCAGCGAGCGGGTGACCAGCTTGATCGCGTCGGGATGGTATTCAAGCCCGTACCGGTCGCCGAACCAGAACAGCCGCAGGAGGTTGACGGGATCGCGCTCGAAGACCCGCTCGTCGGCGATGTTGATGCGCTCGTTGTCGATGATGAAGTCGCTCGTGCCAGCCAGTTTCCGGCGTCTTCGCGAGAACGAGAAAAACAGCCGGTTGAAGCCCGGAACGTGCTTGGCCTGCTCTTCCTCCAGCGCCGCGCAAAATATGCGCGTGAGGTCGCCGACATCCTTGGCGATCAGGAAATAGTGCTTCATGAACCGCTCGACCGCCGACAGGCCGGGATGGCTGGTGTAGCCGAGCCGCTCCGCGATATCGCGCTGAATGTCGAAATGCAGCCGTTCCTCAGCCTTGCCGGCCAGGAAGTGCATATGGCAGCGCACCGCCCAGAGGAAATCCGCGGCCTTCAGGAACAGATTGTATTCCGCCTGGGTGAAGACCCCCTTGCCGACGAGCTCCTGGCCGGTGGGCACGCGGTAGTAATATTTGCCGATCCAGAACAGGGTGTGCAGGTCGCGCAGGCCGCCCTTGCCATCCTTTACGTTCGGCTCCACCAGGTAACGGCTTTCGCCTCCCTTGCGGTGGCGCTCGTCGCGCTCGGCGAGCTTGGCCTGGACATATTCCGGACCTGTGTTCTTCACCACTTCATTGTCGAAACGGGAAAGCAGATCCTGATAGAGCGGCTCCTCCCCCCAGATGAATCGCGCCTCGAGCAGCGCCGTGCGGATCGTGATGTCGGGAAGCGACAGCCGGATGCATTCGTCGACATTGCGGGTCGCATGGCCGACCTTCAATCCCATGTCCCAAAGCATGTAGAGGATATACTCGACGACCTGCTCGCCCCAGGGCGTCTGTTTGTAGGGCAGAAGGAAAAGCAGATCGATATCCGACCCAGGGGCCAAGGTGCCGCGCCCGTAGCCCCCGACCGCGACCAGCGCCATGCGCTCGGCCGCGGAGGGATTCTTCGACCGATAGACGTGCGTGACGGCGAAGTCGTAGAGCGCGCGGATGATCTCGTCCATCAGATGCGACAGGCGCTCGGCGCAGGCAGCTCCGCCGCCATCCTCCATCAGCATCCTCTCGGCGATCTTGCGCCCGTCGGCGAGACGCTGCTTCAGCATCTGCAGGACCGCGCCGCGAACGGCCGGAGCCGATCCATCGCCGTCCAGGCCCCGGGTGAGCGCGCTCAATTCTCGTCGCAGCGCATCGCCGTCGATCAATTCGTCGAGCTTCAGGGGGATTTTCGCCATATGCGCCGGCCGGCCTCGCTTCCCGGCGGTCTATAGAGCATTTTGCGCCCGAGTGGAATCTTTTGGCGCGCCCGCCCGCCGCCGCGGCAAAACGGAAAAATTCCGGCCTGGGCTCGACTTTGCCGCATTGCTTGTGTAACCGCCTCACCTCCCGCGCTCGCGCCCCATCACAACAATAGAGGACGAAGATCATGAGGCCGATCAGCGGCGGCATCGACTTTGGCACGTCGAACTCGACGGTCGGCTTCATGAAGAGCGGCAGGCCCTGTCTGGTTCCTCTCGAGAACGGACAGACGACGCTGCCGAGCGCGCTCTTCTTCAACTTCGAGGATAACCGGACGTATTTCGGCCGCCAGGCCATCGCGAACTACGCCGACAATGTCGAAGGCCGGTTGCTGCGCGCTCTCAAGAGCGTGCTGGGCACCTCGCTCATCAACGAGAAGACGCGGATCAAGGCGCATTCCATCGCCTTCACGGATATTATCGGCTCCTTCCTGCTCTACCTCAAGGACGCGCTCGAGAACCAGGTCGGCGGACCTGTCGACGACATCGTGCTCGGGCGGCCGGTGCATTTCGTCGATGACGACGAGGAGGCGGACCGACGGGCCCAGGACGAGTTGGAGAAGGCAGCCCTCAAGCGCGGCTTCAAGAATATCGAGTTCCAGTTCGAGCCGATCGCCGCCGCGCTCGATTACGAGCGCGGCATCGATCGCGAGGAGCTGGCTCTGATCGTCGATATCGGCGGCGGCACGTCCGACTTCTCGATCGTGCGCGTTTCGCCGGAGCGCGCAAGGGCAGCCGACCGCAAGGACGACATACTGGCGAGCACAGGCGTCCATATCGGCGGAACGGATTTCGACCGGCTGCTCTCGGTCGCCCATGTCATGCCGGAGCTCGGCTACAAGACGCAGACCAAGGACGGCAAACGCAACCTGCCGGCGGGCTATTTCTTCGATCTCGCCACCTGGCAGCGCATCAACCTTCTCTATTCGGCCAAGGCGATGGCGGATCTGCGCCAGATCCGCTACGAGGCGGCCCGTCCGGGACTCGTGGACCGCCTGATCGACATCGTTCGGCACCGGCAAGGCCACGCGCTGGCGGGCAAGGTCGAAAAGGCGAAGATCGAACTCACCGATCTACCCGAGGCGGCGATGGATATCGAACTGACCGACGAGATGCTGCGCATTCCCATGACGCGCGCGGGCCTCGAGCAGGCAATCGAGAGCGCCGTCGCCCGGGTGGCGGATACCGCGTTGAAGACCCTTGCCGAAGCCGGCGTGCGCGCCGACCGGATCACGACGCTGTTCCTCACCGGGGGTTCCACGGCGGTGCCGCTTCTCAGGCGGCGCATGCTCTCCCTCTTCCCGGAGGCGGCGGCGGTCGAAGGCGATATGTTCGGCAGCGTCGGGCTCGGCCTGGCGCTCGACGCAGAGCGTAAGTTCGGCCGGGCGTGAGTGCCCGAGGGATAGGCGCCCGCCCCTCATCCGGCCCTTCGGGCCACCTTCTCCCACAAGGGGAGAAGGTAAGGCCGGCCGCAACCGTAATGCCAATCGCCAGCGTTTGCGGTTGGCTGAAGCGCCCATGCCAAGCTCCCCCTTGTCTCTTTTTGGGAGAAGGGGGCCCCGCGAAGCGAGGTCGGATGAGGGGTTTTCAAGAGGGAACGAAGGATCTTCGTTAACGCCTCACCCCTTGCCCGCCAGTTCCTTCAGGCGATACAGCGCATCGAGCGCCTCGCGGGGTGTCATCTCGTCGGGGCTCAGCGCGCGAAGAGCTTCCCCCAGCGCATCCGCCTTCGCCGGCCTCTCCGCCTCCTTGCGGATCGCTGCGCTGAATAGCGGCAGATCGTCGACGAGGCGGTCCGCTTTCCCGGACGTCTCGCCTTCCTCGAGATGGTGCAGCACCTCGCGTGCGCGCTGCACCACCGCCTCGGGCAGGCCGGCGAGGCGCGCCACCTGGACGCCGTAGGAACGATCCGCCGCGCCCTTGCCGACTTCGTGCAGGAAGACCACGTCGCCTTCCCATTCCTTGACCCGCATGGTGACGTTGTGCAGGCGCGGCAGCTTGCCGGCCAGCGCCGTCATCTCATGGAAATGCGTGGCGAAGATCGCCCGGCAGCGGTTCTTCTCGTGGAGGTATTCGACCGCAGCCCAGGCGATCGACAGGCCGTCGAAGGTGGCGGTGCCGCGGCCGATCTCATCGAGGATGACGAGTGCACGTTCGCCGGCCTGGTTGAGGATCGCGGCAGTCTCGACCATCTCGACCATGAAGGTGGAGCGGCCCCGCGCCAGGTCGTCGGAAGCGCCGACCCGAGAGAAGAGGCGATCGACAACGCCGATATGGGCGCGTTCGGCCGGCACGAAGGCCCCCATCTGCGCGAGGATGGCGATCACCGCGTTCTGGCGCAGGAAGGTCGACTTGCCGCCCATGTTGGGGCCGGTGAGCAACCAGATGGCGCCGTGGCGACCATTCTGCTCCGGCGAGAGATCGCAGTCATTGGCCACGAACGGGTTCTCGGCTGCGCGCCGCAGCGCCTGCTCCACCACAGGGTGTCGGCCGCCCTCGACCCGGAACGTCAGGCTATGATCGACGACCGGCCGGCGATGGTTCTCCGACGTGGCAAGGCGCGCCAGCGCCGCGGAGACGTCGAACACGGCAAGCGCGCCTGCGCCGTCGCGGATGGCGGAAGCATGCGAAACCGCTTCGGCGACCAGCCGGTCGAACACGGCGAGTTCGATGGCGAGCGCCCGGTCGGCGGCGTTGGCGATCTTCGTTTCGAGTCCCGCGAGTTCGGTCGTCGTGAAACGCATGGCGTTCGCCATGGTCTGGCGGTGGATGAAGCGCGCCTTCGCCTCGTCCGTCCCGTTCAGGGCCGCCTGATTGTTGGCCGTCACCTCGATATAGTAGCCGAGCACGTTGTTGTGCCGGATCTTGAGGGAGCGAATCCCGGTCTCCTCGATGAGCTGCCGCTCCATCTCGGCGATCACCCGCCGCGACTGGTCGCGAAGCGCCCGCATCTCGTCCAGCTCGGCGTCGTAGCCGTCGCGCACGAAGCCGCCGTCGCGCTTGAGCAAAGGCGGCTCGTCCGACAGCGCCTGTTCGAGATGCGCAAGAAATGGGGCCGGCAACGCAGCAAGTGCCGCGAGCGAGCCCGCGAGCTCGGCCGGCAATGGCGCGCTCCCCAGCAGTTGCACGATTTCGGCGGCGCAGGCGAAACCGGCGGCAAGAGCGGCAAGGTCACGCGGCCCGCCCCTGTTGAGCGCAAGCCGGGAGAGCGCGCGCGGCATGTCGGGCACGCGCTTCAAGCTTTCGCCGAGCGCGCCCGCGAGACCTGGTTCTTCCTGAAAGAAGGAGACCGAATCCAACCTCGCATTGATGGCATCGGGATCGGTGAGCGGCGACATCATGCGCTCGGCAAGCAGCCGCGCGCCGGCGCCCGTTACGGTGCGGTCGATCGCCTTGAAAAGCGAGCCGTCGCGCGATCCCGACAGGGTACGCAGCAGCTCGAGGTTGGCGCGGGTTGCCGGGTCGATGAAGAGCGTCGAGCCGCTCTGCTCGCGTTCGGGTCGGGACAGCGGCGGGCGTTCTGCCTTCTGGGTCTTCTCGACATAGGCGACCGCGCCCGAGATCGCGGAGAGTTCGGCGCGTGAAAATGCGCCGAAGCTGTCGGGCGTGGCGACATCGAAGAACCGCGCGATGCGGCCGGCGGCGGAGCCCGAATCGAACAGGCTCGGTGGTTGCGGATTGGCGATGCGGCCGATCACGTCGAGGACAGGACGCAATTCGGGATCGTGGAACACGGCGTCGGCGAGGATGAGCTCCTTGGGATCGATCCGGAAAACGTCGGAGAGCAGCCGGTCCGCCGTCGTCTCCGAGACCTTGAAGGCGCCGGTGGAGATATCGATCCAGGCAAGGGCGTATGTATTCTCGCCGCCGCCCTTCACGCGCCCCAGCGCCATCAGGAAGTTGGCTTCCTGCGGCGCAAGCAGCTTGTCCTCGGTGATGGTGCCCGGCGTCACCAGCCGGATCACGTCGCGCCGGACGACGGACTTCGATCCGCGTTTCTTGGCTTCGGCGGGATCTTCGATCTGCTCACAGACAGCGACCCGGTATCCCTGCGCGATCAGCTTCTGGAGATAGTCGTCGGCGGCATGCACCGGCACGCCGCACATGGGAATGTCCTCGCCCAGATGCTTGCCGCGCTTGGTGAGCACGATGCCCAGCGCCTGCGACGCCTTCTCCGCGTCATCGAAGAAGAGCTCGTAGAAATCGCCCATGCGATAGAACAGCAGCGAATCGGGATTCGCAGACTTGATCTGGATGAACTGTTCCATCATCGGCGTGGCCCCGGTTCCGGGCACGAGCGCGGACGAGCCTTCGATGCGGATGGGGGTTTCGTCGTTCACAAAAACGCGTGTCCAAAAAGAAAAAGCCGGGTTTCCTGCTTGGCGCTTTACCTGCCGAAAGTGTAGCCTTAATCCCGAACACTCCACAAAAAGAAGCTAACGCCGGGGCGAGGGACACCCACATCATGAACGTGCATAAGAAACCGGAAACCACGAGCCCCTCGGTGGGCGCAGAGGAGGCGCTGGAATTCCACGCCATGGGGCGGCCGGGCAAGCTGGAAATCACCCCGACCAAGCCGATGGCGACTCAGCGCGACCTGTCGCTCGCCTATTCGCCCGGCGTCGCCGTGCCGGTGAAGGCGATCGCGGAGGATCCGAGCCGGGCCTTCGACTATACGACGCGTGGCAATCTCGTGGCGGTGATCTCCAACGGAACGGCGATCCTCGGGCTCGGAAATCTCGGCGCATTGGCCTCCAAGCCGGTCATGGAAGGCAAGGCCGTGCTGTTCAAGCGCTTCGCCGATGTCGATTCGATCGATCTCGAAGTCGACACACAGGACGTGGACGCCTTCGTCAATTGCGTGCGCTATCTCGGGCCCTCCTTCGGCGGCATCAATCTGGAGGACATCAAGGCGCCCGATTGCTTCATCATCGAGCAGCGTCTGCGCGAGATGATGGATATCCCCGTCTTCCATGACGACCAGCACGGCACGGCCATCATCGCCGCCGCCGGCTTGATCAACGCGCTCCAAATCACCGGCCGCGACATGAAGACCACTAAGCTGGTCTGCAACGGCGCGGGCTCGGCCGGCATCGCCTGCGTCGAGCTCGTCAAGTCGATGGGCTTCGCGCCGGAGAACATCATCCTGTGCGACACGAAGGGTGTCGTCTACCAGGGACGTACGGAGGGCATGAACCAGTGGAAGTCGGCCCATGCGGTGAAGACCGACGCCCGCAGCCTCGCGGATGCGCTCGACGGCGCCGATGTGTTCTTCGGCCTCTCCGCCAAGGGCGCACTGACGCCGGCCATGGTGCAGTCCATGGCGAAGAACCCGATCATCTTCGCCATGGCCAACCCGGACCCGGAGATCACGCCGGAGGAGGTCGCCGAGATCCGCACCGATGCGATCATGGCGACCGGCCGCTCCGACTATCCCAACCAGGTGAACAACGTCCTGGGCTTTCCCTACATCTTCCGTGGCGCTCTCGACGTGCGCGCCACCACGATCAATGACGAGATGAAGGTGGCTGCTGCCCAGGCGCTTGCTGATCTTGCCCGCGAGGATGTGCCCGACGAGGTCGCGGCCGCCTATCAGGGCGTGCGCCCCAAATTCGGTCCCAACTACATCATCCCCGTACCGTTCGATCCGCGACTGATCTCGGCTGTTCCGGTGGCCGTGGCGCGGGCCGCAATGGACAGCGGGGTGGCTCGACGGCCGATCCTCGACCTCGATAAATACGCTCAGGAGCTTTCCGCCCGTCGCGACCCGATCGCATCCACCCTGCAACGCATCTACGACCGCGTCCGGCGGCAGCCCAAGCGCATCGTCTTCGCCGAAGGGGAAGAGGAGCAGGTCATGCGCGCCGCCGTCTCCTATGTGAACCAGCGGCTCGGAACGGCGATCCTGCTGGGGCGCGAGGAACGGATCAAGGAAACCGCGCGCAACGCCGGCGTCGACCTCAACAAACCCGGCATCGAGATCATCAACGCGCGGCTGTCGCGCCGCAATGCGATCTACGCCGACTACCTGTACGAAAGAATGCAGCGCAAAGGCTACCTCTTCCGCGACTGCCAGAGGCTGATCAACAACGACCGCAATCACTTCGCCGCCTGCATGGTCGCGCTGGGCGATGCCGACGGCGTGGTCACAGGCGTCACCCGCAACTATTCGACCGCGCTCGACGATGTACGCCGCGTCATCGACGCCAAGCCAGGACACCGCGTCATCGGCGTGTCGATCGCGCTTTGCCGCGGGCGCACCGTGATCGTTGCCGACACAGCCGTGCACGACATGCCCAACGCCGAGCAGATCGCCGACATCGCCGAGGAGGCGGCGGGCTTCGCGCGGCGCATGGGCTACGAGCCGCGCGTGGCGATGCTTGCCTATTCGACCTTCGGCCATCCGGCCGGTGAGCGTTCCGAACGTATCCAGGAAGCGGTGAAGATCCTGGACAAGCGCCGGGTCGACTTCGAATTCGATGGCGAAATGGCCGCCGACGTGGCGCTCAACCCGCGCGTCATGCAGCAATATCCGTTCTGCCGCCTGTCCGGCCCGGCCAACGTCCTGGTCATGCCGGCATTCCACTCTGCGTCGATCTCGACCAAGATGCTTCAGGAGCTCGGCGGCTCGACGGTCATCGGCCCGCTGCTGGTCGGCCTCAACAAGCCGGTCCAGATCGTCTCGCTCACCGCCAAGGATTCCGACATCGTGAACATGGCGGCGATCGCGGCCTACAACGCCGGCGCCTGACGTTCAGGCTGCCGGCGCCTGCGCATAGCCATGCGCGGGCCTTCCCGCCACCGGTCGCAAGTGGCCGCTCACTGTCCTGCCGGACATCTCTCTCCCCTGCCGCAGGCGGAGAGAGAAATGGCGGCCGCTTGGGTTTGGCCAGTGGCCAATGGCAAGCGATTGGCGAAGGTGGAGAGGACAGCGGTCTTCTCCCGGTTCTTCATGGGGAGAAGTGGACGGGCGCGGCCGATGAGGCTGCCCCGAAGGGTTGATCCTATCGCCGGCAGTATGACAGTCACCCCGTCCGCTGACCCCAGGCCTCGATGAGCTTCCCGGGCGCGACCCTCAGCCACGCGCGCTCGAGCCGATGCGCGAGCTCTTCGGGCGAAACCTCATGGATGCGCAGCAGCACGGCCGGCCAGCCCTTGTAGTGGTCGGTCTCGAAGAAGAGCTCGGGTGCAGCCCCAATCAGCATCTCCTTCTCTTCCATGTCCACCATCAATACGACTGTGTCGGCGTCCTTGACCCGGCAAAAGGATTTCTTGCCGACTTTCAGGGCCGGCGTCCCATACCAAGTATGCGCTTCGACGTCCGGAAGTCTTTCGGCGGCTTTGCGCAGCCGCCTGAAAGCCGGCTCAAGATCTCCGGCTTTGCCGGATACCGCGGCGTCAGGCTGCGAAGCGATCGGCTTCCGAGGCATAATAGTTGACATAGCGCGTGCTCAGCGCCGCGACCGGCAGGACGATGAAGACATCGGTCGTGCTGAAATCCTTGTCGACCACGCAACCGTCGCCGATCTTGGCGCCGAGCCTGAGATATCCTTTGATCAAGGGCGGCATGGCCGCAATCGCCGCGCGCGCATTCACCGCCTCCGGCGCCATCATGTCCATGGCGACGTAACGCTCCGCGACGGCGCGCACTGCCCATGGCCCTTCGGCACGGCAATGATGGGCGAGATAGGACAAGGCCTCGGCATGGGCGGACGGGTCGGTGCCGTGGAAGGATGCGCAGCCGGTCATGACGCCCACCGAGTAGTGATTGATATAGGCCCAGATGCCTTGCCAGAGCACCTCGATGGTGCGCTTGGACCGGTAGGCCGGAAGCACGCAGGAGCGCCCCAGCTCAAGGAATTTCAGGCCGGGATGTCGGGCCACGAGCTTGTCGAGCTCGAATTCGTCGTTGGAATAGAAGCCTCCGGCCGCGGCCGCCGCTTCCTGCCGCAGCAGACGGTAGGTGCCGACGATCCGGCGATGCTCCGGCCCGGCGATCGAGGTATCGAAGACCAGCAGATGATCGCAGATCGCATCGAACCGGTCGGCATCGCGCTGGTCCAGCGCATGGGCAACGTCGCGCCTGGCGCCCAACTCGTCGTAGAAGACCCGGTACCGTATTTCCTGCGCCGCCGCGATCTCCGACGAATCACGTGCAAGGCGGACTTCGAGCGTCCCTATGCGCCCAAGCGTCGCCCCCCTGTCCAGTCCGTCGAACCGGCGGCCAAATGCATTGGAATCCAAGGAGCTCGAAAGGTCTTCACGCTCCGGCATGGTTGTCTGCACGGGTGATTCTCCTTCGAGCCATCCCTCGTGGCGCGGGGATAAGCAAGCTGTGCAACATGGCGGTGACACTATCGTGAACAGCTGGTACCGGCAATAGTTGGACGGCTCATGGCCGGCGGCCGGCCGCCTGCTCCTCGACCGCGCGCACCAGAATCTCGGGATCGAGAGGCTTGACCAGGAAGCCGCTTGCTCCGTGCGCAAGCACCACATGCCTGGTCGTCTCCTGGCTGTCCGCCGATAGCACCATGATCGGGACGGGAACCGAGCCCCTTTCCTCCTCCTGGCGCCGGATGAGGGCGATCGCATCGAGCCCGTCCATGACAGGCATATGGAGATCCATCAGCACGACGTCGAACCGGGCCCCCATCGTCGCCAGGGCCTCGACGGCGGCTTTGCCGTTGCCGACGACCTCGACCTTGTGGCCGGCCTTGGTGAGGGTCGCCCGCGCCAGCAACGCGTTGATGTCATTGTCCTCCGCGATCAGGACAGAAAGCGACCGGTCCCTCCGGCGCGGTCTGGCGCGCTTCGGGCGCCCCGCGCGCGTTTCAGGCTTTGCCGGCCCCTGCCCAGACGCCTGAAGAAGAATGCGCATCAGGGTCTCCCCTCGGACCGGACGCGCGAGATAGGTGGAATAACCGGCGCCGCGGAAATCGGCCAGCCTGCCGCGCTCGGCTGGCGTGATCATCGTGATCGCTTCGGCCGCCCCATAGCCGCAACGGCGCAGGCGGGCGAGTGTCTTGCTGTCGGCCGTCTGGAGCGAGGCTTCGACCAGCAACGTGTCGCATCCCTCGGCCAGTTCGGCGGCCTGGGCCACGTTGCCAGCGATCTCCGCGGCGCCGCCATGCGCCCGGATGGTCCGGGCAATGCCCTCGGCTTCCAGCGCACTCCTGAGAAGGATCACGACGCGGCGCCCTTCGAGCACCGGCGCGTGCACGAGGGGGGCATCGCTCATTCCGGAAACGGGGACCTCGACAATGAATTCGGAGCCCCGACCGCGCGCGCTGGTCACAGCGATCGTCCCGCCCATGGCGTCGACGATGCGTCGGGAAATGGCAAGCCCGAGCCCCGCGCCGCCGTGCCTGCGCGTCGAGCTGCCGTCGGCCTGTTCGAACTCCTCGAAGATACGACCAAGATCGTCCTCGCCCATGCCGGGCCCGGTGTCGGTCACGGCGAATCTTATTCGGCTGTCGGCCATCGATACGTCGACCATCACGCCGCCCATGTCGGTGAATTTGACCGCGTTGCCGACGAGATTGATCAACACCTGCCGCAGGCGGAAGGGATCCGCCTCGATCATGGGCGGCACATCGGGAGCGACATGGCAGCCTATGCCGATGTCCTTGGCATGGGCCTTGGCGGCCAGGAGTTCGACGACGTTTTCGGCCAGTTCGCGCGGCGAAACCGGTTGTGGCTCGAGTTCGAAACGACCCATCTCGATCTTGGAATAGTCCAGCAGATCCTCGATGAGGGCGAGCAGCGCGCCGGCCGAAGTGGAGACCGCGCCGACATAGGTGCGCTGCTCAGGCGTGAGCTTGGTGTCCGCTAGCAGCTTGGCCATGCCCATGATGCCGTTCATGGGCGTGCGGATCTCGTGGCTCACCGCGGCAAGGAAGCGCGATTTGGCGCGGCTTGCGAACTCGGCCCGCTCGCGCGCGTTTATCAGCGCCGTCTCGGCTCTCTTTCTCGCGGTGATGTCGCGCGCGATAGCGCGATGCGAGACCGCCTCGTTGGCCTTGTCGCGCACGGACAGCTCGATCCAGGAGAACCAGCGCACGCCGCCCTCGCCGTGGATGGCCACATCGGTGGAGCTTAGGCACTCCCCGTCGGCGAAAGCCGCGTCGGGCACGATGCCGACATCGATGCCGAGTTCGAGCAATGTGCGACCGCATATTTCGTCAGGCGGACGACCGACGAGATCGGCGAACACCTGGTTGACATGGACGATCCGCCCATCGCGGTCGCGATGGACGACGATGTCGCCGAGGGCATCGATAAGCCCTCGAAAGCGCTCCTCGCTTTCCTGCAGTTCCCAAACGTGGTCGGCGAGCCGTTCGAATTCGGCACGGTTGCGGGCCACTCCTCGATGGAAGGCCGCCGCGGCGACCTCCTCCTTGGAAAGGCCCCGCCAGAGGATGGCGAAACCTGCGAGGCCGAGCCCCAGCAGGGCCAGCCCGAGATATGTCGGAGCACCCGCCTGGAAGGTCAGCGCGGCAAGGACGAGGACGCCGAGCGACAAGGCGCCCCAGAGCATTGCCGCATTGCTCCTCGGCAGCACGGGCGCCGGCGACGGCTGCCCGATCACCAGCTGGCTTCTCGCAGCCGGGCGGGGCTCCGGTGCATCGACGATCGTCGTTTGGTCCAGCAGTTTCTCGGCCACCATGGCCCCACCATAGCGGCAAGCGCTTAGGGAAGCTTTGGAGCGAAGGCTAGAATTTTAGCTATCCTTCGACGACACCGCTCGCTCCCGGCGCCAGCCGAGCACTTCCTCCAAAATCACCAGCCCTGCGCCGACGGTGATGAAGCTGTCGGCAAGATTGAATACCGCGAAGGACCAGACCGGCGTGTGGAAAAGGATGTAGTCGATGACGTGCCCGTAGACCGCCCGATCGATGAGGTTGCCAACGGCGCCGCCGATGATGAGCGTGAAGCCGAGCCTGGCGAGCATTTGGCCCGGCTCTGTCCGGAAAGCCAGGAACAGCACGAAGGCCACGACCGCCAGCGACAGAACGATGAGGCCCGTATCCCCGACGGAAGAGAACATCGAGAAGGCGATGCCCGTATTGTAGGTGCGATAGAGCGCCAGGAACGGGAGCACTTCCACGGCTTCATGCATCACCAGCCGCGTCTCGACGAGGTATTTGATCCATTGATCGAAAGCGATCGCCGCTGCGAGCACCACGGCATAGACGGACAGTGACTTCGGTTTCACCCTGCGCCCTCCGCTCCGAGTTTCAGGGCCTTGCGGCGTATCTCGAACAACATCACTCCGGTCGCCACGGCAAGGTTGAGCGAATCGGCTCGGCCCGCCTGCGGGATTCGGACGAGGCGATCGCACGCGTCGGCAAGATTTTCGGGCAGCCCCTGCTGCTCGTTGCCCATCATCAGCAGAACGGGCCTGCCGGCATAGTCCAGCGAACGATAGTCGACCGCTCCCTTGAGATGCGTGCCGGCGACCAGCCCCTCGAAGCCTTTCCGCCAGGCCAGGAAGGATTCGACGCTCGCCTTGGCAACCGGCACGGCGAAGATCGATCCCATCGTGGCCCGCACCGTTTCGATCGAGAACGGGTCGGTCGTATCGCCGACAAGGATGATGCCGCTCGCACCGACGGCATCGGCGGTGCGGATCACGGTGCCGAGATTGCCGGGGTCGCGCACCCTGTCGAGCACAACCCAGACGTCTTCGCCGGACGGGCGGATGTCCTTGAGCGGCACATAACGCTGGGTGAAGACCCCGACCACCATTTGCGGATTGTCGCGCCGGGTGATGGCCGCGAGGACCTTGTCGCTCACCTCCAGGACGAGGCCGCCGCCCGCGACCGTGCGCGCGGCCACCTTTTCGATCACGGCATTGCCCCGCCCGGATTTGGCGAAGATCAGGGTCCTGATCGTCCAGCCGAGGTCGAGCGCATCGATCACCAGCTTCAGGCCCTCGGCCAGGAAGGCGTTCTGCTGGTCCCGGAACTTCTTGAGCGCCAGTCCCTTGATGTCCTTGACGATCGGGTTGGAGAGGCTGGTGATCTCCTTGACCTGACCCACCGTACGATGTCCTTCGTTCATTGCCGCACCCAGCGCGAGAAAAGCGATGTCGAAAGCGCCCGGCCGGCGGATTCCTCGCGGATCACCAGTTCGCCGGATTCGACCTTGCCTCCCATGCCGGCAAAGGTATCGCGCATGAGCGCATGGATGGCGAAGAAGGACGCCCGGATGGAATAGGCGGTCAGCACGACGGCAAGCGGCCGCGGCGACAGGATCGAACGGCAGAGGTCGGCCAGGTTGGGCAGATCCTCGAACAATTGCCAGACCTCGCCCTTCGGGCCGCGTCCATAGGCCGGCGGATCGAATAGGATAATGTCATAGCGGCTGCCGCGCCGTTCCTCGCGTTCGGCGAACTTCATGGCGTCCTCGACGATCCAGCGGATCGGCTTGTCGGCGAGCCGCGCTTTCTCCTGGTTCTCACGCGCCCAGCCGATGGCCTTCTTGGAGGCGTCGACATGGGTGACCTCGGCGCCCGCCTTGGCGGCGACCAGCGATGCGAGGCCCGTGTAGCCGAACAGATTGAGCACCTTCACAGGACGCTTCGCAGCCGCGATCAGGCTGGCCATGTGGTCCCAATGCGAAGCCTGCTCCGGGAAGACGCCGACATGGCGGAACGAGGTGAAGCGGCCGAGATAGTCGATCCCGTCGTGCCGCATCGGCCATGTCTCGCCGAGCGGAGTCCCGGGGAAACGCCATCGCCCCATGCCTTCCTCATCCGTGTCGCCGGTAAAGATCGCATCCGCGCGCTCCCATTCGCGCGCTGGCAGGGCTCTCTGCCAGATCGCCTGGCCTTCGGGGCGCACGATGCGATAGGGCCCATATCGCTCGAGTTTCTGACCGCCGCCACTGTCGAGCAGTGCGTAGTTCTCGTTGGGCGCAACTTCCAGGATCAAGGGCAGATGTTCCCCTGGCAGTTCGCCCTCGCGGCGACCGGTTACGCGCGGCGTCACGGGCTCACGCGTGGCGGGCCGTCCGGCCGCCCGCGTCGCCGCCGGTCTGTCGTCCTGGGGGATGCGCTGGTCGGCCCGCGGTCCCAGTCCGAGGGAGCGATTGTCGCGACGCTTGTCACGCGATGGTTTCAAGACAGAAAAGCCTCCGGGGACATCCGGCGCTTGTGGCACACGGGCATGCGCTTCGCAACCGATGGAACGAGCCTGCGCTGCGCGCTTGGCCGTGTCGAAGCTCGAAGTCGCGTCAAGAATGGTGTTCCAGGATCGTACGGCACGCTTCGTCCGCGCACACGGTAGACCGGGGTGGTCTCCGAAGCCTTCGGCCATCCACGACGTTTCCGATCGTCAAGGTTAAGAGCCTGTCGTCGAGGTACTCAACCGATCCGGCTAGCGCCACCTTCCGGAATTGGGACTGGTACTTCCGATCCAACTAGGCTCGGTTGCGGCCTGCCGACAGAAGCGAAAGCACCAGTGTTACGAAACCGCCGAGCTTGATGGCTGCGACGGCCATATGTCCCGTCTCCCATCGCAGCCGAACCTCCTCGAAGTCCTGGGGAATCGGACCCGGTGTCCAGGTGGCGAGCACATCGTTGGCGGGCCGGACCCACAGGAACCACGTTGCCAGCGCGAGCGCATAGAGGACGGCGGCGCTCGCGGCGTAAGCCGATGCCGGCGTGTCACGCCGTAGCAAGTAGGCGAGCGCCACCGGGCAGATGATGGCGGCAACATCGAGCACGCCGCCCACGGCGGCGAATAAGACGAACTGCTGATTGAACACCGTCGTCTCACGCCACAGATCGGGGGACCATACCGTCAGTCGCGGAACGGACTCGAGCACGTGCGCAAATGAAGGGCCGAGGCTAAGCGCCCCCACGATCGCCGTCAGGGCTGCCAGGACGGTTACTGCTCCGCTTGTCCTCATGTCCGCAACCAACAGTCGCGACGGTGGTTCGTTCCCGTCAGCGCCTCGCATCGACAGGTTTGGTGAAGGCGTTCGTGAAGCGCACATCGCCGTCTTGCGACGTCTCGCCGAGAACGACCTCGAGCCTTTTGTCGGTGACCCGGACCACTGCGAAGCCGCCCATATAAGCGGCCTTGGGCTTGAAGAGATCGAGCCCGCCATACTGGTAGATCATTGCCGTTTCGTGCTGATGGCCATGGAACAAGCCGACGACATTGTAGCCGGCCAGGACGTCCAGAAGGGCCTGCCTCTCGGCCTCGCTCCACCAGTGGTCGTCGCCTTCTCCCTGATCGTCGAAGACCTTGGCGGCCGGATCCCAACGTTCCGTCGAAAAACCATCCCAGCCATAGTGCTGGAAGAGAATGACGGGCCTGCCATCCGACGCATTCGCGGCGAGGTCGTTCTTGAGCCAGCCCAGGCCGCTGATCGCGCCCTTGCGCGTGTCCCCGCCGAAGCGATGCAGTTGGACGAGATGCAGGCCTCCCCAATCCCAGGAGTAGCTATCGGATGCGACGTCGTAGTTGGAAGCGGGGACAGGGGGCTTGAAGAAGACGCCGGGCCGATGGTTGATCTCGATATAGTCCCGCATCTGGCGACGATACCAGTCGCCATGCTGAGCCGGCCCATCCTGGTCGAGATCATGGTTGCCCAATCCGAGATAGACGGGGAAGTGGATGCGGTCCGGGCCGACGCCCTGCTGGTAGCGATGGCTGAATTGCAGAAGTTGTGTTCCTTCGCTGGGCAGGACGATCTGGCCGCCGCCATCGTCGGTCAGGTCGCCGCCTATGACGACCCCGAGCGGCGGCGCGATTTTCCGCCCCGCCCGTTCTAGGCCGGTCGGCATGCCGCCTATGTCGGACGGCCAGACCCTCTCGGTCATGCCGTTGAGCGCATTGATGTGCCGCAGCAGATTGGCGTCGGTCTTGCCTTCCGCCGCGCAATTCAGGCTGAGGCCGGTTTCCATGCGGCAGGCGTGGACGTCATTGGTGAAGATGAAGATCGCGTCAATCTTGGCCGCGCCTCCCTGGGCAAGAGCCGACATGGCCGTCAGCACCGCCACAAGCAAGGCGGCCAGGGCGGTTCCCGGCGTCGATGCAGTCATCCCTGGACCTCCTGGAGCGCCGCACGCCGCAGAGCGGCAACACGCTCCGTCACTCGGAATCCCCGCATCGTCCTTTCAAACCGATTCCGACTCCGGAATGCGCTGGATTGGACGAGCCCGGGTGGGACTATGCCCGGGAAGCCTCGTAAACTGCAATGCCTGCAGCAAGATCTTCGAGCGCGGCGCCCACCGACTTGAACAGGGTGATGTCTTCTTGTGATTGGCGCCCAGGCTTGTCTCCCCGAGCCAACTCGAACAGATCGGCCAGGATGGCGTTCTGGGCGAGGACTCCCGATGCCAGCGGCTGGACGATGTCGCCGGCTTCCTTGGTGGCGCCGGCACGGGTGTCGACATGCACCCTCGCCCTGCGGATCGTGTCGTCGTCGGCCTCGCGCATCGACGGCGTGAAGCCGCCCACCAGATCGACATGCGCGCCCGGCTTCAACCGTTCGCCCTTCACCAGCGGCTCCGTCGAAATCGTGGCGCAGGACACGATGTCGGCCCATCCCAGCGCGGCATCGAGATCAGAGATGGCAGCCGCGTTGAGGCCGTCGGCACGCAGCGCTTCGGCGACCTTCTCGGCATTGGCGCCTGTGCGGTTCCAAATCCTGATCTCGCGGATCGGGCGGACCGCGGAATGCGCCTTGGCAAGGAAGGGGCTGAGCGCGCCGGCTCCGACCACGAGGAGCTTCGAAGCGTCCTGACGCGCCAGATAGGTCGCCGCGAGCGCAGAGGCGCAGGCCGTGCGCCATTGGGTCAGGCGCTGGCCGTCTATGAGCGCCTGAGGCTCTCCGGTCTTGCCGTCGAGCAGCAAGTAGAGCCCCATGACGGCCGGCTTCGCGACGGCATTGTTGTCCGGCGATACCGTCACGACCTTGACCCCGATATGGCCGCCGGCCGAGGTGCCCACCGCGTTGAAATCGGTCCATGCGGGCATCAGCAGCAGGGTGGAAGCAGCGCCGTCCGGTCGTTCGATCGTATGGTGATGGCGGACCGGCTGGGTCGCGCCTTCCCGGAAGATCCGCCTGAGCGCCTCGACCAAACCTTCGAAGCTCAGCGCCCGATCAACCCCTTCGGCCGAGATCATCAGCATGTCCGTTCTCCATGAATGCGAATGGCTGACCTGGCGGCTGCCGCCTGCGAGGTCGATCAAATCCTGTGACTGGTTTCAGCCGCCGGGGCCAGGCAGAGCGGGCGGCACAGCCTGCTGCGCAGGGGTCTTGGGCGAGGCCGCCCGCAAGCCATGCAGTTCCTGCTCGCGCTGGCGCGCCAGCCGGCGATAGCGCCCCTGTTTCCACCACGTCACGGCGCCACCGACAAGGAGGCCCAGCGCAAAGGTGGCAAAGAGGAGGACGAACAGGGGCAATTGGATCGTCAGTGCCGGATTGCCGGGATTGAACGGGTCCAGCGTGAAGGCCGCGATGCCGCGGTTAGCGACCGCCAGCGCGATCAGCACGACGGCCAGCGGCACGAGCACGACGATGAGGATAAGGCGATTGAGCATGGCGTCAGGTCCGGGCACTCATCCCCGGTGGGCAGGTCGAGTGCGGGTCCCGCCGCTGCATCGGGGACGATCTGTGCGCCATCCGCCGCATCAGGCGTTCAGCCTTTCACGCAATTCCTTGCCGGTCTTGAAGAACGGCACCCATTTCTCCTCGACTTCGACAGCCTCCCCGGTACGCGGATTGCGGCCGGTTCGCGCCGGCCGATTCTTGACGGAAAAGGCCCCGAAGCCACGCAGCTCCACCCGGTTCCCCTCGGCCAGAGCCTCCGTGATTTCCTCGAAGATCGCATTCACGATGTTCTCCACGTCGCGCAGGAACAGATGCGGATTTCGGTTCGCAATGATTTGCACAAGTTCTGACTTGATCATGCGCAGGGTCCCCTTCGGATCATCTAAAGTCATGTATCAGAATGATTTTACTGGCTTTTCGGTCGCCCTATAGGGGCTTTTCAGGGTGCCAGACCGACAACAGGCCGTCAAGGAAGATGCGCTCCCCGCCGATCTCGCGAAGGAGGTCGGAGCCATAGTCGGCCAGTCCGAACAGGCGGCCGAGCTGACGCGCCGCCGCCTGCGAGAGCAAGAAGCTCGCGCCGCCGGACTTCGGCTTCCATTCTATCACCCTCAGACTCGCATCCACGCCCTTGGTCGCCAGCCAGCCGATCGCCTCCCGTTCGCCACCCAACGAATCGACAAGCTTCTTCTCCAGCGCCTGGCGCCCGGTGAAAACGGAGCCGTCGGCGACCGCCAGAACCTGTTCCCGCGTCATGGGCCGGCGTTGCTGCACCAGGCCGACGAACCAGTCGTAGCTGTCGAGAATCATCGACCGGATCATCGCCCGCTCGGGCTCGGTGGTCGGATTGAACGGCGAGGGTTCGGCCTTGAGCGGCGAGGACTTGATCTCGTCGAGCTGGATCCCGAGCTTTTCCATCAGGCCGGTGAAGTTGGGGAATTGGACGAGAACGCCGATCGAACCGACGATCGAGGACTGGCGGGCCACGATGTGATCGGACGCGCTGGCGATCATGTAGCCGGCGGAGGCGGCGAGCGTGCCGACCTGGGCCACGACCGGCTTGTCGGCCGCAAGCCTGCGGACCCCGTCGAAGATCGCCTCGCCGCCGGCCGTGGTGCCGCCGGGCGAATCGATCGACAGGATAACCCCCTTCACTGCCGGCGACTTGCGGATCTTCTCCAGCCTTTCGAGCAGATCCTCGTCCTCGGTGATTGTGCCTTCGATCCTGACCTTGGCGATGTGATTGCCCGCGGTCCCGCCAAGATCCTCACCCCCCAGCCACAGGGTGCCGACCCCGATCGCCACCGCGGCGACGACGATGGCTACGGCCCGCCAGAAGGTGAGCTTGCGTCGCAAGCGGCGGCGATCGATCATTTCGTCGGCGCGTATGGCCATGAATGCCTCGCTATCCAGCTCCGGAAGAAGCTGGCGTTTTAGAGCGGTTCCCGGGGAGATGGAAGCAATTCCGTTTGCGGAGACTGCATTTACCGCAGACTGCCGTAACGACAGAAATCGTCATGTGCGATGCGCGGGGCCTTACAATCCTTCGCAAAATAACCATATTGGAATGCCAGTCGCCGATGACGAACGACCATCGGTCCCATGCCTGTCTGGTGGAATTTTTCGGACATGGCATAAGGGGGACGGATTCGCGGGCGGCCGAGGCAGATATTTTCAGGCGACGGCCTCGCAGACATTTATGGACTTAACGCAGGGCAGCGCGGCGACCGCACGCGGGCCGGATGATCTTTGGCGATGACGGCACGATCCGAAACAACGGTAGGAAGCGGCATGCACCTGCGCGACAGCACTGCCACTGCAGCGCGTCGTGACGCGTTCCGCAAGGCGACACATCATTCCCGGCGCGTGAGGCTGCTCAAGATCGTGTTGCCCCTGCTGGCACTGATCATGGCCGCCGGTTTTGCCGGCTATTCCTGGTTCTCGACGCCGGCCGATATCTCCTTCGACATCACCAAGACCTCCTTTGCCGACGGCAAGCTCGTCATGGCCAATCCCAAGCTGGAAGGCTTTTCCAAGGACAACCTGCCCTATTCGATGACTGCCATGCAGGCCGTGCAGAACATGCAGGCTTCCGGCATATTCGAGCTTGAGGCGATCGACGCCAAGTTGCCGATCGACGCCGACAGCTGGGCCACGGTCCAGGCGCCCCGCGGGATATACAATCGCGACAACAATACGATCGACTTCACGGGCGACGTGCTCATCACCACGACGGACGGCATGAAGGCGAAGTTCAGCAAGGCTTTCTTCGATATCGGCAAGGGCGATCTGAAGACCAGCGAGCCCGTGGATATCAATACCGGAAGTTCGCAGATCGCCGCTGATTCGATGATGGTGCTTGAAAACGGCAAGGTTTTGATATTCGAAAAGCGGGTACGCATGGAAATCGCGCCCGACCAGCTGCATACAGGCGGGGAAACGACCGGAGAGACCAATGGCGGTTAGGACATTATCCCGGCTGTGCGCCGGTGCCGGGCTGGCGCTCGCGACCTTCGCTGCGGGCGCGGCATTCGCCCAGACGAGCCAGACGCAGATGCCGGGCCTGCAACTGTCCGGAAACGAGCCTATCCAGATCGAGAGCGACAAGCTCGAGGTCAGGCAAAACGAGAACATCGCCATCTTCAGCGGCAATGTCACCGTCGTGCAGGGCAAGACGTTGCTAAAGTCCGGCAAGATGACGGTCTTCTACGCCAAGGGCAGCGGCTCGGCGACGACGGGATCAGCCAACATCGACAAGCTCGAGGTCGAGGACAAGGTATACGTAAAGTCGGAGACCCAGGTGGCGACTGGTGACCGCGGAACCTTCGACATGAAGAAGGAGGTCCTGGTCCTGACGGGCAAGAAGGTCGTGCTCACGGATGGGCCGAACGTTCTGGTCGGGTGCAAATTGACCGTGCAGATGCAATCCGGCGAGGCGCAATTCGTCGGTTGCGAAGGCGGTGGCGATGCCAGCGGCCGCGTGATCATGTCGCTTACTCCCGGTTCGGCCAACCAGCCTGGCACCAATCGTCCCCCTGCCCAGAGCCAATAGATGGCCCAATCGCATTCATTTCTTGCCCGACTGAAGAGCCGGTCCGCGAAGATGCGCGCCGCACCGGCAATCAACAAGAATGCCGACCAACTCAAAGGTACGTTGATCGCACGCGGCCTCACCAAGGCCTACAAGGGTCGTGAGGTCGTCCGCGGCGTATCCCTCGGCGTCCGGGCCGGCGAGGCCGTCGGACTGCTGGGCCCGAACGGCGCCGGCAAGACAACCTGCTTCTACATGGTGACCGGCCTGGTGCCCGTCGACCAGGGCACGATCGAGATCGACGGTTTCGACGTCACTTCCATGGCAATGTATCGCCGCGCGCGGCTCGGCGTCGGCTATCTTCCGCAGGAGGCCTCCATCTTTCGCGGCCTCACGGTCGAGAACAACATCCGTGCCGTGCTCGAAGTCACCCAGAAGAGCCGCAAGGAGCGCGAGCGGGACCTCGATGCCCTGCTTGAGGAATTCCACATCTCCCATCTTCGCAAGTCGCCGGCGATCGCCCTTTCAGGCGGTGAGAGACGACGGCTGGAGATTGCCCGAGCGCTCGCCAGCAAGCCGCATTACATGCTGCTCGACGAGCCCTTCGCCGGGATCGACCCAATCGCGGTTGCCGACATCCAGCAGCTCGTGCGGCATCTGACGCAGCGCGGCATCGGCGTCCTGATCACCGACCATAATGTGCGCGAGACACTCGGCCTGATCGACCGCGCCTATATCATTCACGCCGGCGAGGTCCTGACCCACGGCCATCCCTCGGACATCGTGTCGAACGCCGACGTGCGACGCCTCTATCTCGGCGAGGCCTTCACGCTTTAGGGCCTGCGCCGATTCCCGCGGGCATACCATCTCCGCGGTTTCCCTGCGTCATAAAGTGCCTCGCAGCGGATTCGGCCTCAGCCTGCTTGACAAGCAAAAGCTGGGCCAGTTTCATCCACCAAGGAAAAAATTCCGCAAGCGCAGCTGCCACTGCGACGCGGAGTCCTTCGGGGAGAACCGAGCCGAGATGATTTCACTTGCGGCCAAGTTGCAGCTTCGCCAGTCGCAGTCGCTGGTGATGACGCCGCAGTTGATGCAGTCGATCCGGCTTCTGCAGCTTACCCACCTTGAACTCGAACGTTTCGTTGACGAGGAAATCGAACGCAATCCGCTGCTGGAGCGCGTCGATCCCGGCGCGGAAAGTACGGTCGAGCCGTATCCCGAAACGGGCCACGACGCGATGGCTTCCGAGACCGACTGGTTCTCCGACGAGGGAGCCGTCTTGAGCGCGGAAGCGATGGCCGACAAGCTCGATGCATCGCTGGAGAATATCTTCCCCGACGACCCCGGCACGGTCGAGCGACTCGGCCCCGACCTGTCGGCACAGTGGAAATCGCTCGCGGGGGGTGGGCTGGCGCCCGAAGGCCTGGATCCGGAGGATCTTGCCGCGGCCGCAGTCACCTTGCGTGATCATGTCGCGGAGCAGATCGCTTTCGCCTTCGCCGACCCCGCCGCACGTCTTGTGGCGGGCGACTTGGCCGATGGGCTTGACGAGGCGGGTTATCTTCGGACGGATCCGGCCGAAACCACCGAGAGGCTCGGCGCCGATCCGAGATTGGTCGCCGAAGTGCTCGCCACCTGCCGGACATTCGAGCCTCCCGGCATCTTCGCGAGCGACCTCGCGGAATGCCTGGCGCTGCAGCTTGCCGGCCGCAACCGGCTCGATCCGGCCATGAAAGCCATGCTCGCCAATCTCGATCTGCTTGCGCGGCGCGACTTCCAGGCCCTGAAAAGGATTTGCGGCGTCGACGAAGAGGACCTCGTCGACATGATGAACGAGATCCGGGCCCTCGACCCCCGTCCGGGTCTCGCCTTCGCGAGAGGCACCGCCGATGCGATCGTGCCCGACGTGCTGGTGCGGCAGGCCAATGACGGGTCCTGGGCGATCGAGCTCAACGCTGATACTTTGCCGCGTGTTCTGGTCGACCAGGCCTATTTCGCACGGGTCGCATCACAGGCGAGGAACCAGGCCGAAAAGGACTTTCTCGGCGAGTGCATCCAGAATGCCAACTGGCTGACACGCAGCCTCGACCAGCGGGCTAAAACGATCCTGAAGGTCGCGACAGAGATCGTCCGCCAGCAGGACGCATTCCTCGTCCATGGTGTGCGTCATTTGCGCCCGCTCAACCTGCGCAACGTAGCCGAAGCCATCGGCATGCACGAATCGACCGTAAGCCGTGTCACGAGCAACAAATATATGCTGACTCCGCGTGGTGTGTTCGAGCTACGCTATTTCTTCACTGCCGCGATCGCGTCGGCCGAGGGCGGCGACGCGCATTCCTCTGAAGCCGTGCGTGACCGTATCCGCCAGCTCATCGAGGAGGAGAAGGCGACCGACGTGTTGTCCGACGACAGCATCGTCGAGATCTTGAAGAAAAGCGGCATCGACATCGCACGCCGCACGATCGCCAAATATCGCGAAAGCATGAACATCCCCTCGTCGGTGCAGCGCCGCCGCGAGAAACGAGCCCTGGCTGGCGCGGCCGCCTGAACTACCCGCAACGCTGGCGCCGCGGTTGCAAGGAACGGCGGCGCAGCTGTGGACAAGCTGTGGAAACCCGCAACACCGGCTGACCATCGAAGCGCGCGGCACGCCGCCGCGCGACATGAGCGAAGCGCGGAAATCGGCAGGTCGGCTTCCCCCAGCGGAAACGTGGCTTCGTTGACAATTCGTTACGAAATGACTAGAAGCCCGCCCGCATGAGAGAGGGGCGATAGAGCCCATGCGGAACTTCATCCGCCTGAAAAGGGTTGTGATCAACCGGAACGCTCGGACTTGAAATCGGCGCCGACGACGCGGCGAACCTTGTGCGCTTCGGCCACAGGTATAAACTCGAAACAGTTTGAAGTCTGAGCAAGGAAGGTCAGTTTTCAGATGAGCCTGCGCATATCCGGAAAGCAAATGGAGATCGGTGAGGCCTTTCGAGGCCGCATCGAGGGGCGGATCGCCGAGCTCACGGCCAAATACTTCGATGGCGGCTATTCCGGCCGTGTCACCGTCGAGAAGTCAGGCTCGCGTTTTTCAGCCGATTGCATGATCCATCTCGACAGCGGAATGGAGCTGCAGACGACGGGAGCGGCACAAGAGCCGACGCTCGCCTTCGATGCCGCAGCAGAGCGGCTAGAGAAGCGCCTCCGGCGCTACAAGCGTCGGCTGAAGGCTCATCCCAACGGCGGCGATGCCAGCAGTCCGGCCGAGGCGACCGATATAGCCTATCTCGTCGTCGCGCCGGTGGCCGATGAGGACGAGGAGGTTCCGGAAGACTATGCTCCGGCCATCATCGCCGAATCCACGGTGTCGCTGAAAACCATGTCTGTCGCCGATGCCGTGATCGAGCTCGACGCCAAGGACAGCCCCGTCTTCGTATTTCGAAATGCCGGTAACGATCAGGTCAACATCGTCTACCGCCGCGCCGACGGCAATATCGGCTGGATCGATCCATCATCGACCGCCGCATCAGCCCCCGAGTCGTCGGTCATAGGCAGGCACAATGCGTAGATTCAATGTGAGCGAGCGCCCGTCGCGCGTCCGAGCGGACGCGGGGCGTTCCATGAGCGTCAACGGATAACAAGAACAATCCCGGCCGCGGACGAGGGGGTCTGGCGGTAAACGGGAAACCAGAGGATGCCAAATATGGATCTCAGCGATCTGATCGAGGTTTCGGCAATCATGCCGGCCTTGAAAGCCAATTCCAAGAAGCAGCTCCTTCAATTGCTCTCGGAGAAAGCCGCCGGTATCACCGGTATTCCCGAACGGGAAGTGTTCGACACGATCCTGCAGCGTGAGCGGCTCGGCTCGACCGGGGTCGGCAACGGCATTGCCATCCCGCACGGCAAGCTGCCAGGAGTGAAGCGCATCACCGGCGTCTTCGCGCGCCTGGAATCACCCGTCGACTTCGAGGCGCTTGACGACCAGCCGGTGGATCTCGTTTTTCTCCTGCTTGCCCCTGAAGGCGCCGGTGCCGACCATTTGAAGGCGCTGTCGCGCATCGCGCGCGTTCTGCGCGATACCGACACGGTCGCCAAGGTCCGCGGTACTCGCGACGCCGCTGCGATTCACGCGCTGCTTTCCGAAACCCCGGCGTCTCACGCCGCCTGACTAAAAAAAATCTCGCGCAAGTTGGACTTTGCACGAGATTCGTTGATTCTGCGAATGAAATGGAATTTCGGGGCGGCAGATGCCGCCCCGTTGTGCCGCCGTCAGTGGATGCTGACGGGCGTAAGCTCATTCTCGAGGGCCCCGGCAAGCGCGCGGTCGCGCGCATCGGAGAGCAGGATCGGCTGCCCATTCGCGCCAAACAGGGCCCAGAGCTCCAGTCCCGGCGCAATATTGGTCAATCCCGGGAAGCGCCCACGCAGATCATCGCTGGAAACCTTGCGGAGGTAGGCGACCTGGCCCTCGCCCAAATCGGCGAGTTGTGCCTGGGTCAGCGTCAGTCTTGTTTCGTTACCAGTCATTTCAGCCTCCTTCTTGCGGGGCGTCCCTTCGACCAACCCGCCATAGAGCCATTTGGTTCCGGTCGACGGACCGGATCAGTCTTTCACCGATATGTTTATTTTCCGTACCAGCCGTTCCGGCTCCGGCCGGTCGAGATCGATCGACAGGAGACCGTTCTTCAGCTCGGCGGCGATCACCCGCATGCCATCGGCGAGCACGAAAGTTCGCTGAAACTGCCGCGCGGCAATGCCGCGATGCAGGTATTCGCGCTCCGTATCGTCGGTCTGACGACCGCGCACCACCAGCTGGTTTTCCTCGGTGGTGACGTCCAGGTCGTTCTCACAGAAACCGGCGACCGCCAGCGTTATGCGAAGCCTCTCGCCCTTGCCTTCGACCGAGCGAAGCCGCTCGATATTGTAAGGCGGATAGGTATCGCCCGCCTTGGCCAGGCGCTCCAAGGTTTTTTCCATTGTGTCGAAGCCCAGAAGCAGCGGGCTCGAGAATGGAGTCATGCGCGACATTTTCAGTCCTCCAAAGAGCGACGAAAAAGGGAAAAACCCAGATGGCATTTTTCCCATCGCCCCTGATATGGTCCGGCCGATTTCGAAGTTCAAGTCCGTTGCAAAGGACGTCCCCAGGGAGGAAACGCATGTCCGCCAGACAGAAGATCATCATTGACACCGACCCCGGCCAGGACGACGCCGTCGCCATCCTGCTCGCGCTGGCGAGTCCTGAGCTCGATGTGCTCGGCATCACCGCCGTCGCGGGCAACGTGCCGCTCCGCCTTACCGAAAGGAATGCCCGCAAGATCTGCGAACTCGCTGGGAAACCTGACCTCAAAGTGTTCTCCGGTGCGTCCCGGCCGCTGGTCCGGCCGCTCGTCACGGCCGAGGAGGTGCACGGCAAGACGGGTCTCGACGGTCCGGACCTTCCCGAGCCGACGATGCCGCTGGAACCTCGGCATGCCGTCGACTTCATCATCGAGACACTGATGACGGAAGAGCCGGGCACGGTGACGCTCTGCCCACTCGGTCCGCTCACCAACATCGCCCTGGCGCTGATCCGGGAGCCGAGAATCGCCCAGCGCGTCAAGCAGATCGTGCTCATGGGCGGAGGCTTCTTCGAGGGCGGCAACATCACGCCCGCCGCCGAATTCAACATCTATGTCGATCCGCACGCCGCGGACGTCGTGCTGAAGGCGGGTATCCCGACCGTCATGATGCCGCTCGACGTCACCCATAAGGCGCTCACCACCGCCAGACGGGTCGCAGCCTTCCGTGCGCTCGGCACCCGCGTGGGTACCGCCACGGCGGAAATGCTCGAGTTTTTCGAGCGTTTCGACGAATCGAAGTACGGCACGGATGGCGGGCCGCTCCATGACCCTTGTGTGATCGCCTACCTGCTGAAGCCGCAGCTGTTCAAAGGCCGCGAGTGCAATGTCGTGGTCGAAACGGCCTCCGATCTCACCATGGGCATGACCGTGATCGACTGGTGGGGGGTCACCAAGCGCCCGAAGAACGCAATGGTGATGCGCGACGTCGACCATGACGGCTTCTTCGAGCTTCTTGTGGAGCGCCTGGCCACGCTCTGATCCGCAGGGCTTTGCTGGAGCGGCCGGATCGACGACCCCACATCCGACCTCGCTTCCAGCCCAATGAACATACGCTCTATTTCGCCCGAGAGAAGGCCAGCCACAGACCCCCGCCAATCAGGAAACTGCCGCTGACGCGCGACAGAAACCTGATGCGGCCGGCCGTCAGCGCCTTGCCAGCCCGGCCTGCGACCAGGGCAAAGGCGCTGTCCGACACCGCAGCGAAAGCCATGGCGGTGAGCCCCATCAGGACGATCTGGAAGCCATGATTGCCGGCCGGGTCGATGAACTGCGGGAAGAAGGCCCCGAAGAACACCAGCGTCTTCGGGTTGCTGGCCGCGACGAGGAACCCTTGCAGGAAGAAGCCACCGCGCGGCGCCACGGGCGCGCCATCGGCATCGAGCCTGCCGCTCGAGCGGAACATCTGGATACCCAGCCAGATCAGGTACGCGGCGCCGATCAGCCGGATCCATTCGAACCAATGGCCGGCAGCCTCGATCATCGAGGTCAGGCCGACTCCGACGACGGCGATCATCATGGCAACGCCGAGTTGCGTTCCGGCCACGTTCAGAAGGCCTGCGCGCGTGCCGTGCCGGATGCTCGATGCGATGATGAGCGTCACCGTCGGGCCGGGCACGAGCACAATGACGATGCAAGCGACCACATAGGCGGCGTAAAGCTCAAGCGACATGTCTCTCTCCCGCGACCGCGAAGGACGGCAGCAACGGAATCAATACACAGCCTGCGGCCCGACGCAATCTCGGGGTGAGGTCAGGCGCCCGCAGGCCACGGCAGCGTCGCCTCGTAGACGGCTGCCGCCCGGAGCACGCCTGGGTCGCCGCGAGGCGGGCCGATCAGCTGCATGCCCATCGGGCGTCCGAGATCGTCGAAGCCCACGGGAACGTTGACGGCCGGACAGCCTGCCAGCGAAGCCGGTGCCGAAACTTCCATCCAGCGATGATAGCTGTCCATCTCGCGGCCGGCCACCTGCTTCGGCCAATGCGTCCCTATGGCAAAGGGAAAGACCTGCGCGCTAGGCAGTGCCAGCAGATCGTAACGCTCGAAGAGCCTCAGCACCGTGGCGTGCCAGGCGGAGCGGGTGATGGAGGCCGCATAGATCTCGGGCGCGCCCAGCCGCGCCGCATTCTCCGCTTCCCAGATGGCTTCGGGCTTGAGGAGCCGGCGTTTCGTGGGGTCGTCGTAGTGGAGCTTGAGAGCGCAGCCGCTGGTGGACTGGCGAAGCGTCTTGAACGCAGTCCACAACTTGTCGAAGTCGAAGTCGGGAACCACCGGGTCGGAACGGAAGCCGGCCGTCTCGAAGCGACGCAGTGCGGCCTCGCAAAGGTCCAGGATCCCTGCATCGAAAGGCAGCCACCCGCCGAGGTCGCCGAGCCAGGCGACTCGCCCGCCGGCCCGGGTGCGTTCCAGCCCTTCCAGATAGGATCCCTCGCCGTCATGCGACAGCGGGGCGGCCGGGTGATAGCCCGCCTGCACGCCGAGAAGCAGCGCCATGTCCCGCACATTGCGTCCCATCGGGCCCTCGACACCGATCTGCGACAGGAAAATCTCGTTCATCGGCCCCGCCGGCACGAGACCTTGCGAGGGGCGGAAGCCGTAGACATTGTTATAGGCTGCCGGATTGCGCAAAGAACCGCCGAAATCGCTGCCGTCGGCGACCGGAACCATGTCCAGCGCCAGGGCGACCGCTGCGCCGCCGCTCGAGCCGCCGGCCGTCAGGGCCGGATCGAAGGCGTTGAGGGTCGGGCCGAACACGTTGTTGTAGGTGTTCGATCCCAGGCCGAATTCCGGGACGTTGGTCTTGCCTATGACGATGGCGCCTGCCTTGCGCATGCGCGCGACGAAGAAATCGTCCTCCTCGGGCACGAAGTCCGCGAAGATCGGCGAACCGAATGTCGTCCTCAAACCCTTCGTCAGCGCCAGGTCCTTGATGGCCACAGGCAGGCCGAGAAGCGGCCCTGCGGTGGCCTCTTGGGCCAGCGCCTGGTCGGCGGCATCGGCCTCCTTGAGGATCGCAGCCCGGTCGCGCAGGGAGACAATGGCGTTGACATGGGGGTTCACCGCCTCGATGCGGTCGAGAAAGGCCGCCGCCACTTCTCGCGCGGAGAATGTCCGACGCCTTATCCCATCAACCAGGTCTAAAGCCGGGAGGCGGCAGATATCGCCGGCCGGCGGCACGTCGTGCTTCGTGGCAGGCCGCGTCATGTCAGGGGCCATGGCTCAAGCCTCCCTGCCGGCGAGGGCGGCATCGACCTCCGCCTTCAGCGGAATGGAGGGCTGCGCCCCAGGTTTCAAGCAAGCGAGCGAGCCCGCCACGGCGGCCCGGCTCAAGGCTTCGTCCAGGGGTAGGCCGGCGGCCAGCCCGGCCGCGAGATAGCCGCAGAACGTATCGCCGGCGCCGACCGTATCGACCGGCGTGACCTCCAGGGAATCGACCTTTGTCAGGCCAGCCGGCGTGGCCGCCAGCGCCCCCTCGCCACCCAGCGTGACGACGATGGCGTGCCCGGTCCCCTCCGCGAAGTCCCGCATGCGCTCCTCACGCGAGCTGCCGCGCAAGCTCAGTTCCCGAGCGTAAAGGTCGAACTCGGTCTCGTTGGCGATCACATAGTCGGCCTTGGCGAGAAAACCGGCGGCCTCGGCCCGGAAAGGCGCGGTGTTGAGGAGCGTCACAGCGCCGGCTTCGCGAGCCGCGGCAAGGGTCGCCTCGACAGCCGCAAGAGGGATCTCGTGCTGGAGGAGGATGTGCTCTCCCTCGGCGAGACCGGCAGCCGCAATCTCGGCGACCTCCACCGTCGCGTTGGCCCCGGGCACCACGGCGATCATGTTCTCGCCATCGCCTCCGACCAGGATCAACGCGGTGCCGGTCGGCTCAGCCGCTTCTCGCACCTTGGAGAGATCGACGCCGCCCTCCTTCAGCAGCGCCAGCGCTTCACCCGCGAAACTGTCGCGGCCGGTGGCTCCGATCATGCGCACCGCTCCACCCGCGCGCGCCGCCGCCAGCGCCTGGTTGGCGCCCTTGCCTCCCGGCGCCGTGCTGAACCCGTTGCCGAGCACTGTCTCGCCGGGCCCCGGCAACCGGCCGACCCTGGCGATGAGGTCGAGATTGATGGACCCGATGATGGTGATCACGTCTGTCTCCCCGGTGATTGGCCGGGGAAGCTAGCTCGTGCATGCGGGCTTGGAAAGTCCGATCGTTCCGTCCACAACGGATGCGAGCGGGTCACCCGCCCAACTGACACGCTTCCCAACCGAGGATCGCGCGCTTGCGGGTGAGGCCCCAGTGATAGCCGGTCAGGGCGCCGGTCTTGCCAAGCGCCCTATGGCACGGAACCACGAAGGAGATCGGATTGGCGCCAATGGCCGCGCCGACCGCCCGGCTCGCCTTGGGCGCGCCGATCTCGGCGGCGATCGAGGAATAGGTGCGCGCCCTGCCCATCGGAATTTTCAGCAGCGCTTCCCAGACGCGGACCTGAAAGTCGGTGCCGATCATCACCACCCGCAGCGGCTGGTCGGCCCGCCACAGCTTCGGGTCGAAGATGCGCGCCGCGTAGGGAGCGGTCGCCGACATGTCCTCGACATAGGTGGCGTTCGGCCATCGTCCGCTCATATCCGCGAAGGCGGCACGTTCGTCGCCCGCGTCGTTGAACGACAATCCGGCAAGGCCGCGATCGGTGACCATGATCAGGGCCACGCCGAAAGGCGAGAGATGGAAGCCGTAGCGTATGGTGAGGCCGGCCCCGCGCGTCTTGTAATCGCCGGGTGACATCGCTTCGTGGGTGACGAAGAGATCGTGCAGGCGGCTCGGCCCAGACATGCCGACCTCGTAAGAGGCTTCGAGAAGCGGCATGCCGGCATCCAGCAGGCGCCTTGCATGGTCGAGTGTGACAGCCTGCAGGAAACCCTTCGGCGAAAGGCCGGCCCAGCGAGTGAAAAGCTTCTGAAGCCCGGTCGGAGTCTCGCCGACCTCGGCGGCCAACGCTTCCAGGGAAGGCTGGTCGCGGTAGTCGAGGCTGATCTTCTCGACGACACGGCGAACGATTTCGTAGTCGCCGCCCTGCGGCGTGATGTCATTCCTGAGAATTGCGATCGGTGCATTCATGATAGTAACTCCTTGACCGCTGATATCGCGCCGTGCGGCCGGATTCTCCACCCGTTTCCTGCAACTTCAGGATTGTTTACCGGCTCTACCCGCGCTTGGCCTTGGCCAGAGCGCCGGAGAAGGCGGCGGCGAAGCTCTCGCGATCGTCCGGGTTCAGGAAGGAGCCGATCGACACGTCTTTTCCCTGCCCCTGGACCGCCATGCCGGTGATCCCTATCTCGTCGTGCCGTGCTATCGAGAAACGCGCCCAGAATGGATTGAACCGGTAAGCCTCGGTTCGGCCCGAGGGGGCGATCTTGGTGATGTCGAGGCTGGTCCGCGAGACCGATACCAGCTCACGGGCCCTCGCGGCGCGGTAGTTCACGCGGAAAGCGATATAGACCAGCAGGACGTCGAGACCGAAAAAGCCGAAAATCGGCCAAGCGCCATGGGAAAGGAAGATCGCTCCCGTGACCATCCAGCCGAACAGGAGCGAACCCATGAGGATCGTGAAGCCGGTGCGGCCAAGCGAACGGTGCGGCATCAGCATCGCCCGAAAGAATGGTTCGTCCGCGGCGAAAGAGGCGTTTGTCTCGCTCATGCGACCGATTATAGAGGCACGATGCGAAAGGCGAAAACCCAAAAGATACCCAGCGACGCCAAGCCACGGCGAACGGTCCCGAAGCAGGGCCCGCGCCGCACCCTCTACACGCCCGAAGAGATCCACGAAATTTTCCGCCGCTTCTCAGTCCAGCGGCCGGAGCCGAAGGGCGAGTTGGAGCACGTCAACGCGTTCACCTTGCTGGTTGCCGTCGTGCTTTCGGCGCAGGCGACGGATGCCGGCGTGAACAAGGCGACCAGGCCGCTCTTCGCCGTCGCGGATACGCCCGAGAAGATGGTGGAGCTCGGGGAGGAACGGCTCGGCCGCTATATCCGGACCATCGGGCTCTGGCGAAACAAGGCCAAGAACGTGATCGCGCTCTCGGAGGCGCTGATACGCGACCATGGCGGGGAGGTTCCGAACGATCTCGATGCATTGGTCAGGCTGCCGGGAGTGGGGCGCAAGACCGCCAATGTCGTGCTCAACATGGCTTTCGGCCACAAGACCATGGCCGTCGACACGCATATCTTCCGGATCGGCAACCGCATCGGACTCGCACCGGGCAGGACGCCCGAAGAAGTCGAAAGGGAACTGGTCCGCGTCATTCCGGACGAATATATGCGTCATGCCCATCACTGGCTCATCCTGCACGGCCGCTATGTGTGCAAGGCGCGCAAGCCGGATTGCGAACTCTGCGTGATCGCCGATCTCTGCAAATGGCCGGAGAAGACCAATTCGGTCCCAGCGCCCCTGGTGCCGGTCGCTCCTCTCGTCGAGGCCGCTCAGTAGCCTATTCCCCTGGCCATGACGGCGGCGAACACCAGCACGAAAGCAAGCACCGCAGCCTCGGCTGCCAGGAAGCGACGCACGGCGGGAATCTCGGCCTTGGACACGATGTAATCCGAGGCTTCCGCCGCCTGCTTGCGCCAGAGCAGGATTTGCTTGGTGGGTCGCGCCGAGAGCAGACCGACGCCAACAAAGGCCGCCATCTTCGCCCAGAATGCCCAATAATAGACGTAGTACTCCCAGCCTTTCAGGCCGAAGATGACGCGCCCGATGCCGATCAGGACAATCAATCCGGCCAGAGCGCCGTAGGCGGCATCGAGGCGACCGACCAACGCCAGATTGGCTCCGGCCAATCCAGGCCGGACCAGCGCGAGCTCCGCCGCCAGCGCAGCCGCGAGCAGAAAGACTGCGAAATGGTGCAGAACAGCCAGGGCCAGGTCGGTCAGTTCCATGCCGCACTCCCGATTTTGACAACGTAAAGTTCACATAGTCGATTATCTTGACAGCGTCAACATCTAGGCGCCAGGCGAGCATCGCTCAGCGCGGTGCGAATACGCGTACAATTATCGCTGGTGGATCGGGGAAGCCTTGCGCCGATACTCCGTGAGCCAGACACGGCGGCGTCCACGGCACGACGGCACCGCAGGCGCCGAGCGGCTCACGTCGTCCGCCCCAGCGCCACCGTCCGCGCGGAGAATTCGGGGTCCCCAGCCGACAACATCTTGTGCAGATGAACCATCATTGCGGCCGCGAAGAGAGGGGTGAGGAGGTTCAGAAGCGGAACTGCCAGGAATCCCGCGATCACGAGCCCGGCCAGGAAGATCGTTCCTCCGTGCTTGCGCCGCAGGGCCTTCGCTTCCGCTTCCGGCCGGAACCGCATGGCGGCGAACTCGAAGAACTCGCGACCGAGCAGATAGCCGTTGAGGAGGAAGAAGGCGGCGATGTTGATGCCGGGGATCAGCAGCAGGAAAAGCGCCACGACATTGCCGAGAATGACGACGCCGAAGAATTTCGCCGAGAGGGCCAGTCCGGTCAGGATGGGGACCGGCCTCCCCGGCGCATCTTTCGGATAGTCGGTCCGCTCCACCACTTCCGCGACGTCGTCGAGGAACAGGCCTGCGACGATGGCCGTCACCGGTGCGATCAGCAAGGCCAGCCCCAGGGCGAGGCCGATGCCTGCCAGCAGGGCGGCGATAAAGGTCAGCCACCCCGCCCAGGACGGAAATCCCGGCAAAAGCACGTCGATCCACGGCAGTGCCAGCCAGTCGAAAATTTCCTTGAGCCCGAACCAAAGGCCGACCAGCGCCAGGAGCGTCAGGCCGAGCGACTTCAGGAACACGGCCCGGAACTCCGGCGTGAACAGCCGGAAAAATGCGGCTCGTGCTGCCTCGACGACCATGTTGCCACCCCCTTTCATCCCGACCGAGATAATGGGCCTGCCGAGGCATCGCAAGAACCGGACGATTTCTCTCCGCGATCGTTGCGCGTCCGGGGAAAACCGACATCTGGGAAATGCCGGTTTCCATTTTCGGGCGAGACGCTGTAGACCCGCGCCCGGCCGGCATGGCAGAAAGCCAACGCATCGCACCCAAATATACGACGTGTGGCAAGTGCGGTGCGTGGATTGAAGCGATCGAGCGCCGCGTCCGGCCAGGCGCGCGGCGCCATAGGACCCGGTTTTCGGAGAGGTTGATGGCTGATTACGACGTCCTTTGCATCGGCAATGCCATTGTCGACATCATTGCCCAATGCGAGGAAAGCTTCCTCGTCGAGAACGGCATCATCAAAGGTGCCATGAACCTCATCGACGCGGACCGCGCCGAACTGCTCTACAGTCGAATGGGCCCGGCCATAGAGGCTTCGGGCGGCAGCGCCGGCAACACCGCCGCCGGGGTGGCAAGCTTCGGCGGACGCGCGGCGTTTTTCGGCAAGGTCTGCCAGGACCCGCTCGGCGAAATCTATACTCACGACATCCGGGCCCAGGGCGTCGCCTTCGATACGGCGCCCCTTTCCGGCCGTCCGCCGACGGCCCGCTCGATGATCTTCGTGACGCCGGACGGAGAGCGCTCGATGAACACCTATCTCGGCGCTTGCGTCGAACTCGGGCCGGACGATGTCGAGGCCGAGAAGGCGCGGGGCGCCAAGGTCACATATTTCGAAGGTTATCTGTGGGATCCTCCTCGCGCCAAGGAGGCGATCCGGCTGACGGCGCAACACGCCCATGCCGCCGGAAGGGAAGTGTCGATGACGCTCTCCGATTCCTTCTGTGTCGACCGCTATCGCGGCGAATTCCTCGACCTGATGCGGTCCGGCACGGTGGACATCGTTTTCGCCAACAGCCACGAGATCAAGTCGCTTTACCAGACCGCTTCCTTCGACGAGGCGCTGGCCGCCATCCGCAAGGATTGCAAGATCGCGGCCGTCACGCGCTCGGAGAAGGGCTCGATCATCGTTCGCGGCGACGAGACGGTGCCCATCCAGGCGACGACGATCCGCGAACTCGTCGACACCACGGGCGCCGGTGACCTTTACGCAGCCGGCTTCCTTCATGGCTATACCCAGGGCCGCAGCCTCAAGGAATGCGGTGATCTCGGTTCGCTCGCCGCGGGACTTGTCATCCAGCACATCGGCCCGCGCCCCCACAAGAGCCTCAAGCACGAAGCGGAACAGGCAGGACTGCTTTAGAGCACGTCGCGCAAATCAGGATCTGAGCGACATCGTCGCCTTATGAATGAGGCGCTTCCAGCGTTGTTTCAAACGACATGCGCTATTTGACGTCCTCCGGCGGCCGCCCTGGCCGGCTGCGATAGGCAGGGAAGGTCCATCCAAACCTCAAGGCGCCGCCGCGCACGGCGAAAGCGGCGGCAAAGGCGATCAGCGCGGCGGTGACTTCCATGATGCCGAGGTAATGAGCAAGCCAGGTATAGGTGGCCGCGCCGACAACGGCGGCGGTGACGTAGATCTCGGGCCTCAGCAATACGGATGGTTCGCCGGCGAGCACGTCGCGCGCAATGCCGCCGAAGGTCGCCGTCAGCATTCCCATGACCAGTGCGATCACGGGAGAGCCGGTCGCCTCCAACCCCCTCTCGGCGCCCAGAACCGCATAGGCCGACAGGCCCAGCGCGTCGAGCCAGAGCAGCAGCTTGTAGCGGGATTCCACCAGATGAGCGGTGAAGAACACGACGATTGCCGCGGCCGAGCAGACCAGCACATAACCATCGTTGACGGTCCAGAACACCGGCACGTCGAGGATGAGGTCTCGCAGCGTGCCGCCGCCCATGCCGGTCACGCTCGCCAGGAAGAGAAAGCCGATGATGTCGAGCTGCTTGCGCGAAGCGGCGAGGGCGCCGGTTGCGGCAAAGACGGCAACCCCCGCATAATCGAGATAGAGGATGGGATTCATTCGGCCTTCTTGCGCTGCGCTCGCCCTCTCGAAAGAGGGCAGCAAAACGAGCCGAAATCAACTGCCATCGCGACGCGCCGGCCGGACCAGCACTTGCCTTTTTATTTCCGCCAGATCAGGCGTCTTTTTCGGCCTGCTCGTTGACCGGGCCAGGCTCAGCGGGCGCCTCGGCAGGTGGCTGCTTCGGGCCACCCTTGGAAACGCCGACCATGGCAGGCCTGAGAACGCGGTCGCCGATCGAGTAGCCTGGCTGCACGACCTGGACCACCGTATTGGCGGGCACGCTGGGATTGGGCACCTCGAACATGGCCTGATGGAAGTTCGGATCGAACCTCTCGCCCTCCGGAGACAGCTTCTTCACGCCATGGCGCTCGAGTGAGGCCAGCATCGCGCGTTCGGTAATCTCGACACCTTCGATAAGGGCCTTGAATCCGGCATCGCCGGACGCCTTGGCCTCCGCGGGGATGGCGTCGAGAGCGCGCTGCAGATTGTCGGAGACCGACAGCATCTCACGTGCGAAATTCGCGATGGCGTAGGTGCGTGCGTCTTGTAGCTCGCGCGCGGTGCGGCGGCGCAGATTCTCCATGTCGGCCGCAACGCGCAGCGCACGGTCCTTCAACTCCTCGTTCTCCTTGATCAGCTTGACGACTACCTCGTAGTCGCCGCCGGTCTCGGCGCCGGCCGCGGCTTCACCAGCCGCCTGGTCCTGCGCGATTTCCTCGGGCGTGCGTTCGTCTTTTGCCTGGTCGCTCATCGCCGTCCTCGAAATGGTTCCTGAAGTCGCGCCCGATATCGAGGTTCATCATATAAAAATCAAGGGGCGGAAGGGGATCCCATTCCGCCCACCCTTATTCCACGCCTGCCCGGCAGTTACTCTGCCGCCATCCTGACCTGGTTGCGGAAGACCGGCGCGCGGGGCGCGTCAAACCCGGTTTCTTCCTTGCAACGGGTCTTGAGCTCCTCGATCGACGTGAACCCGCGATCGAACAGTCCCTCGGGTTTCGGTATGGCGCTCATCTCGTCCCGAAGCTTCTTGGTCGCGGCCTGATCGACGGCGCCATCGACGATGACCACGCCGTAGCGCCGCGCACCGAGTTCGGTGACGAGACCTCGCTTGACGTCCGCAAGAACGATCTCTGCCGGGCGCGCGGCCGGATCACCCCAACCGCCACCTCCCCACGTGTTGAAGTAGAGGACGTCTCCGGGATTGACCTCGATGCGGTCGCACTTCGAGGGAATGTTGAGTTCGGTACCATCGGTGCGAACCAGGCGCTTGGTCGAGCGCAAGCCTGGCTGCCCGCCATTGACACCCCATGGGTAGGTCAACCAGCGGTCATCGTGAATGGAGATCTCGCCTCGCTCCATCATCTCATAAGCGATGACGATCGCATTTCCGCCGCGATGAAGGCCGGCACCACCGCTGTCGGGAATCGTGGCGTATTCGCGAATCCGAAGCGGGAAGTAAGCTTCCAGGAACTCGTTCGGCACGTTGGTGAAGGCCGGCCACATCGAGTGACCGTCAGGTCCATCGCCTGCCGGACGTCCCGGCACGCCGCCGAAACCTATCTGGAAGAGCTGATACCATTCTCCGTGCTTGTCGAACCCGGAATACATGAAGTGCGGGCTATCGGAGAAGCCGGCGGCGTTGAGCGCGTCGGGCGCGCCCTGCCCGAGCAAGCCGCCCATCAGGTCGAAAATGCGTCCCAGCATATGGGTCCGGCACGACAAGGCGGCAGGCTTCTTCGGCTTCAGAATGCAGCCTTCGGGAATGTGGACGTTCACGAGGTCGTAAAAACCATCGTTGAACAGGATTTGCGGGTCGAACAGATTGATCGTGAATGCCCCGAAGAACATCTTGAACATCTCTTCGTTGAGCAGAAAATTGATCGACGAGAAGCTCTGCGGATCGCTGGCCGAGAAGTCGAAATGGGCGATCTCGCCTTCGCGATGGAGCGAACAGGCGATCTTGTAGGGTCCGTTGCCCATCCCGTCGTCGTCGATCCAGTCCTCGAAATAGGCCTTCTTGCCGTCCTTTCCCTCGGGAATGATCATCTGGATGATCGCGCTCATCGCCGCGCGATTGCGGTCGAGCATGTCCCACATCGCCGAAATGTATTCGTCGGCTCCGAAACGCTCGATGTTCTCGCGAACGCGCCGCTCGGCGAGCCTCAGCGCTGCGATGATCGCGAAGAAGTCCGACTTGTTCCACTCCGGCATGCGGGTGTTGTGCAGCAGGATGTTCAGAATCTCGTCCTGAAGCTGCGCCTTGCGGTAGATCTTCGTCGGAGGAATGATCACCCCTTCCTCGTAGATCATCTTCGCATCCGTCGGCAGCGATCCCGGAACCTTGCCGCCCACGTCAGTCATATGGCCGAACATCGCTGCCCAGCTCACCAGCTTGCCCTGATGAAAGATAGGCATCATCATAAGCCAGTCGTTGAGGTGGCTGACCGCACCGCCGCAGCTGTACGGATCGTTGGTGAGGAAGATGTCCCCGTCCTCGATCGTGCCGTTATAGCCGGCGATGAAGCCGTAGAGAAAGCTGCCGAACTGGCCGACGACCATCTTGCCTTCATGGTTGGCGATCATCGGAAAAGCGTCGTGCTGCTCGCGGATGCCGGGCGACATGGCGGTGCGGAACAGCACCGCGTCCATCTCGTTGCGGGCATTGCGCAGCGCGTTCTCGACAATGTCGAGCGTGATGGGATCGACCGCGACGCGGTTGAAAGGAGTGGTGTTCGTCTCGATGATACGTGCTGGCATGGCGGTCCCCTCAGCGTACGCTCTTATGATCGGCGGGCCAGATCAGGATGTTGCCTACGTCGTCGGTGATGCCGACATGGTCCGGCAGGATCACCGTGGTCGAATCCATCTCCGTCACGATTGCCGGTCCCGGCACCTTGTTGCCCGGCTTCAGCTTGCCGCGATCGTAGATGTGACCGTCACGCCATGCACCGTCCACATAGATCCGGGTCGATCGGGTGCGAGCAGCCGAGGGATCCGTGCCCTCTCGGGTAGCTTCCGGGTTGACGAAGCTCTTCTCGGCGCCCTGAACGACGGCGCGCAGGCCGACAAGTTCATGCTCCGCGTCAAGGGCGAATGTGAACAGCTGCTCGTGCTCCGCGTCGAAGCGGCGAGCGACTCCGGCAAGACCCTCGGCGTCGTAGTCTGCCGGGGTGATGTCGACCGTCAACTTCATTCCCTGGCCTTTGTAGCGGATGTCGACCTGATAAAGCACCGCCTGCTCTTCGGCGGACACGCCTTCATCGATGAGTTCCTTGGCTGCCGCCGCCTCGAGTTCCTTGAGTTTCGCGCCGATCTCGGCATCCGAATTGGTGCGGACCAACGACACATATGTCTGGCTGGCCTCGTTACGAAGTCGCGTCGTCGCATCGCCATAGGCGCAGAGGACACCTGGTCCGGGAGGTATGACAGCCGGCCACGACTTGACGATGCGGGCGAGCGCATTGGCGTGGAGCGGGCCTGCGCCGCCGAAGCCTATCAGCGCGAAGTCGCGCGGGTCATAGCCCTGTTCGACGGAGACGAGGCGCAGCGCGCCGACCATGTTCTCGTTGACGATGCGGATAATGCCTTCGGCCGCGTCCTCGACTGAGATCGAGAGGGTTTCGGCAATCTTGCCGACGGCCTTGGCCGCGAGTTCGCGGCTGATTTCCATGTCGCCTCCGAGCTTGGCGTCGGACGGAAGGTAGCCGAGGACAATATTGGCATCCGTTACGGTCGGCTGCTCACCGCCTTTCTTGTATGCCGCCGGGCCGGGCACCGCCCCTGCGGACTGCGGACCAACGCGGAGTGCCTTGGTCAGCTCAGGAATGTAGGCAATCGATCCCCCTCCGGCACCGACCGTGCGCACGTCGATCGAGGGCGCGCGAACGGTGACGTCGCCGACACGGGTTTCGCGGCGCGTGCGCGCCACGGAATTCTGGATCAGCGCGACGTCCGTCGACGTGCCGCCCATGTCGAAAGTCAGCAGGTTCTTGATTTTCGCCTGCTTGGCGATCCAGAGCGCGCCGGCGACGCCACCGGCGGGTCCCGACATCAGCATGTTGACGGGCTGGTCCATCGCGCCTTGAGCCGATGACAGGCCACCATCCGACCGCAGGATGCGCAGATTGACGTCGCCGCCCATGCGGCGCTTGATCTCACCCTGCAGGTTGGCAACATATTTGGAAACGACCGGGCGGACGTAGGAATTCACCACAGTCGTTTCGGTGCGCTCATACTCGTACATCTCCGGCATCACGGCTGCGGAGGTCGAAACCGGAATGTCCGGGGCGATCTCGCGGGCAATCTCGGCGATGCGCCTTTCATGCGCGTCGTTCGTGTAGCTGTTGAACAGCGCGATGGTGAGCGCCTCGATGCCGGAGGTGAGCAGCTTCTCGAGATCGCGGCGGATCGCATGCTCATCGAGCGGCACGATGACGTTGCCGCGCGCGTCCATGCGCTCGTCGGCTTCGATCGTGAATTCCAGGGGTGCCAGCGGTGGACGTTTGTTCCAGATGACCCAGCCGCCCAGGCCTCCGGGCACATAGGAACGCGCGATCTGCAGCGTATCGCGATAGCCCTTTGTGGTGACCAGGCCGACCACCGCGCCGGACGACGTCAACACGGTGTTCGTCGCGACGGTGGTGCCGTGCATCACCTCGGTGATGCTTTGTGGATCGACGCCGGCGTTGCGGCAGATCTTCTCGATCCCGTTGAGAACGCCGACGGAACTGTCCTGCGGCGTCGAAGGAACCTTGGCCATGTAGGTCCGGCCGTTCTTCTCATCGAGGAGAAGGAGATCGGTGAACGTGCCGCCGACATCGACTCCGAGCCTCAATCCGTTTGCACGTCCCCTACCGGGTAAACTCTGATTGTCTGCCAAATCTGCTGTGTCGGGCACTTTGGTCCTCCTCCCAACGGTTCGGGGCAGTCGCTCGAAAACAGAATTGATGGAATTGCGCGCGGAACCAGGAATCATGCCCCCCGCTCAGCGCTCAGCCTCCATCAACCGGCGGTGTGGCCGGGATTTCCGGAACTCTCGATATTCGACGACGGCCACGAAGCGATCTTCGCCTTGTCACCGAGCCCCAAACTCAGATGCCATAATTGATCCCTACAAACGGGACCCTACGGAAGGTAATGATATGGACAATTGCCGGCAAGCACCTTTTTGATGCTGTCGCATTGTTCCAAGTGGGGACAACTCGCGGAGTGGTTCAGGTCGCATCACGCCGGTCGTCGGCCGCCCGACCCTTGCCTATGACGATGCTGATCGGCCGCGGATGCCTGTGATCGATCTGGGATGAAGGAGGTTCGGACGGCGGACAAAGGCACACGGGGATGCGGGGCGAAGCGACCGCTCGATCCCATTCCCAGGCGTCTTTCCGGTCAGGCCCCACGTCTTACCTGACCCGATCCGCTGCTCTCGTCAGGAAATCCCCACCCCGCCGACCGGCTCGGTCCGCACGCTGGAATCGAAGCCGGCGATCAACGGGCGCGCCTCGGCGATCGTGGCCTGAACGGCCGGCATGGACAACGAAGCCTTATGGCTTGCCTCTTCGTCCCATACCTCGCTGATCCAGATCGCGTCCGGATCGGCGGGATCCTTGGCGACGATGTAATTAAGGCACCCCGGCATGGCGTCCGTGCCTTTCAGCAGCAGCGCGATCAGCGCGTCGCGTTTGCCGGGATGGGCCCGCATCTTGGCGATCAGACCGAACATACAGTTCTCCCTAGCGCATCATCCGGCTGACCACTTGCGCGGTGTAATCGACCATCGGCACGATCCTGGCATAGTTGAGCCGGGTCGGACCGATGACCCCCAACGCGCCGATGACACGCGAATCCTTGTCGCGGTAGGGTGCGACCACCAGCGAGGAGCCTGACAGCGAGAACAGCTTGTTCTCCGATCCGATGAAGATGCGCACGCCCGACCCTTGCTCGGCAAGGTCGAGCAATTGCATGAGGCCATCCTGCGTCTCCAGGTCCTCGAACAGATGCCTGATCAGTTCGAGATCGGCCTGCGCGGTGACGTTCTCGAGCAGGTTGGCGCGGCCGCGCACGATAAGTCGCGCCGGCAATCCGCTCTCCGCGCCTGCCCAGACAGCCAGCCCGCGCTCCACGAGGTCCTGGGACAGCGTGTCGAGCGCGGCCTTGGTCTCCTCCTTGAGGCGGGCAATATCGGTGCGCGCCTCGGCAAGCGTGCGGCCCCGAATATGCGCGTTGAGGAAGTTCGAGGCTTCGTGGAGCTGCGAGGCCGTAACCCCGGCCGGAAGGTCGAGCACGCGGTTCTCGACGTCGCCGCTCTGCGAGACCAGCACCGCCAGCGCGCGGGAAGGCTCGAGCTGGATGAATTCGATATGCTTCAGAGGCACTTCGTTCTTGGCTGCCACGACGAGCCCCGCGCCTCGCGACATGCCGGACAGCATCTGGCTGGCTTCGATCAACATGTGCTCTAGCGTCGCGCCGCTGCCCGACGCCTTCACCTGGGCCTCGATGACCCGGCGTTCCTCGTCGGAGAGATCGCCGAGCTCCATGAAGGCGTCGACGAAGAAGCGCAGGCCTCGCTGTGTCGGCAAGCGGCCGGCCGAGACGTGCGGCGCGTAGATGAGACCGAGCTGCTCGAGATCGCTCATCACGTTGCGCACCGTCGCCGGCGAAAGCGATTGAGGCAACATGCGCGACAGATTGCGCGAGCCCAGCGGCTCGCCGTCCCTCAGATAGGTTTCGACGATCTGCCGGAAGATGTCGCGCGAGCGCGCGTCCAGTGATTGCAGGGTATGATCCATAACGGGCTTCGTCATTGTCGATGAAACCTCCTGTCGGAAGATGATATAGACAGCCGGGAGCGGAACACAACTGCCCCGCGCCAGCCGGTTTTCCTTTGCGCTGATGCTGGCAGGGGGCTAAGAACCGCCCACGATTCCGGTCCAGAGAAAGAGCCCATGCGCCCCTCCAAACGCCAATTCGATGAAATGCGCGCTATCACCTTCGAGCGCGGCGTGTCGAAACACGCCGAAGGCTCGTGCCTGGTGAAATTCGGCGATACGCATGTGCTGTGCACGGCGAGCCTGGAAGAGAAGGTTCCGGGCTGGATGCGCAATTCCGGCAAGGGCTGGGTGACCGCCGAATACGGGATGCTGCCGCGCTCGACCGGCGAACGCATGCGCCGCGAGGCATCGGCCGGCAAGCAGGGCGGCCGGACCCTCGAGATCCAGCGCCTGATCGGCCGCTCCTTGCGCGCCGTGATCGACCTGCAGGCACTGGGCGAGCAGCAGATCACCGTCGACTGCGACGTCCTGCAGGCGGATGGCGGAACCCGAACCGCGGCGATCACCGGTGGCTGGGTGGCGCTGCACGACTGCCTGCGCTGGATGGAGGCACGCAGCATGGTCAACGTTTCCAAGGTCCTGAAGGACCATGTAGCCGCCATCTCCTGCGGCATCCATGAGGGCCAGCCGGTGATCGACCTCGACTATGTCGAGGATTCGGCTGCCGGCACCGACGCCAATTTCGTGATGACCGGCAAGGGCGGCATCGTCGAGATCCAGGGCACCGCGGAAGGCGAGCCCTTCACCGAGGAACAGTTCGCTGCGCTGCTGGGCCTGGCCAGGAAGGGAATCGCCCGGCTGGTCAGCCTTCAGCAGATGGCGGTAGCCTGAACGAGGCACAACGGAGCAGCCCATGACCGAAGCGCCCCCGTCCGGCCCCTCCGCCATCCTCGAGACGGCGCTCTATGTGAACGATCTCGTTGCGGCGGAACGGTTCTACGAGGAAACGCTCCGCCTGCCGGTGATCGCGAAGGTGGAGGGCCGGCACGTCTTCTTCCGCTGCGGCAGCGCCGTCCTCCTGCTCTTCGACGCCGAGGCCACCAAGGTTCCGCCGCCGCCTGATGCCCGCCTGCCGGTGCCGCCGCATGGCATGACCGGCCAAGGACATGCGTGCTTTTCCGCTACAGCCGATGAAATCGAACGTTGGAAATCCCATCTGCAGGGTCGCGGCATTGCCATAGAAGCCGATTTCGAATGGCCGAAAGGTGGCCGCTCCATCTATTTCCGCGACCCGTCCGGCAATTCCATCGAATTCGCCGAACCACGAATCTGGGGTTTTTGATGCATCATCTGAATGGCCGGAAGATCGTCGTCGCCAGCCACAATGACGGCAAGCTGCGCGAATTCGCCGAACTGATGGAGCCGTTCGGCTTCGAGGCCAAGTCGGCCAAGCATTATGGTCTGGCCGAACCCGACGAGACCGGGACAACTTTCGAGGAAAACGCTTATATCAAGGCGCTCGCCGCGGCCGACGCGACCGGCCTGCCTGCGCTTTCCGACGATTCCGGCCTCGTGGTCGACGCTCTCGGCGGCCAGCCCGGCGTCTACACGGCGAACTGGGCCGAAAAACCGGACGGAACCCGCGACTTCGCGATGGCAATGCGAAAAACCGAGGACCTGCTCCAGCAGGCAGGCGCCACCCGACCGGCCGACCGAACAGGCCGCTTCGTCGCCGTCATCTGCCTCGCCTGGCCGGATGGGCATGCCGAATATTTCCGCGGCGAGGCGGAGGGCACACTGGTCTGGCCGCCGCGCGGCGAGCTGGGCTTCGGCTACGATCCGGTCTTCGTGCCGGATGGCCACGAGCGGACCTTCGGCGAGATGACGGCCACGGAGAAGCACGGATGGAAGCCCGGCCAACCGACCGCGCTGTCGCACCGGGCCCGCGCGTTCCAGAAATTCGCCAGGGCCCGTCTCGGCTCGGCATGACGGACATCGACCCCAGGGCGCCGGGCTTCGGCGTCTATATCCATTGGCCGTTCTGCGCGGCGAAGTGTCCCTATTGCGATTTCAACTCGCATGTCCGCCATCAGCCGGTGGATCAGGAACGGTTCGCCCGCGCCTTCGCGAGGGAAATCGCGACCATGCGCGCACGGACCGGGCCACGCACAGTTACAAGCATCTTTCTCGGGGGCGGCACGCCGTCCCTGATGAAGCCCGAGACGGTCGCCGCCGTGCTTGGGGCCGTGGCGGCCAACTGGACCATCGCGCCGGGCGCCGAGATCACGCTGGAGGCCAACCCGTCCTCCGTGGAAGCCGAGCGCTTCCGGGGCTATCGCGCGGCTGGAGTCAACCGCGTGTCCCTCGGCGTGCAGGCACTGAACGATCGCGATCTCAAATTCCTGGGAAGGCTCCACAATGTCGCGGAGGCACTGCATGCGATCGGCCTTGCGCGCGAGATATTTCCCCGCCTGTCTTTCGACCTGATCTACGCGCGGCCTGGCCAAACGCCGCAGGCCTGGGAAGCGGAGCTTGTCGAGGCGATCGGCCACGCCGCCGACCATTTGTCGCTGTACCAGCTTACCATCGAGGAAGGGACACCCTTTCATGCGCTCCACGCCGCGCGGAAGTTCTTCATTCCGGATGGCGAGCACGCCGCCGAGCTCTATGGACTGACCCAGGCCGTCACCGCCGCTCATGGCCTGCCCGCCTACGAGATTTCGAACCATGCCCGGCCCGGTGCGGAAAGCCGGCACAATCTCACCTATTGGCGCTACGGCGAATATGTCGGGGTGGGGCCGGGCGCGCATGGCCGCTTCGTCGAGGATAATCGCCGAGTTGTCACCATCACCGAGCGCGTGCCGGAAACCTGGCTCGGCCTGGTGGAGGATGACGGGCACGGGGTCTCCGGCGGCGAGGTCCTCAACCGCACCGAGGAAGCCGACGAATTCCTGCTGATGGGCCTGCGGCTTGCGGAAGGGATCGACCTTGCGCGATACGAGATGCTCTCTGGCAAGACCCTTTCGTCCTCCCGCATCGCGATCCTGCAGGACGAGGGGTTGGTGGCGCCGGTCGGCAATTCACGGCTGAAGGCCACGCCCGCCGGCATGATCGTCCTCGACGCCGTCGTGGCCGATCTCGCCCGCTAGTTCAGCATCGTTTTCGGGGGAAATTCGGCATGCCGATCGCTTGAGATCAGGACTCTAGCGCCTCACCAGGATCGCGGGTATCGCCGCTGTCGTCGCGGTCCGTCGCTTTTCTTTCGCTGCTGCCCTTTCGCGGCTCCGCTGCGCGCGGCCGCAGGCGTTTCGACATGAATGGCTTGCGCCCGACATAATAGGGATCGAACACGTCCTGTATCTGGAGGCTGTCCATGGTCTTCCTCCTGCATGCAGACTAGAACCGGCAGAAAATGCGATTTGTTCCCGGTTTCTCGGAAAAACGCGCGACTGATGAGGAAGACCAGGGCATGACCGAGATGGACATAAAGCGTTCCTACATGGTTGGCGGAACGGCCATCGCCGCACGTCCGCTCGAACCGGCGCTGTATCTCGTCGCGACGCCGATCGGAAATCTGGCCGACATCACCTTGCGTGCGCTGGAGACCTTGGCCGGCGCGGATGTGCTCGCCTGCGAGGACACGCGGGTGACCCGGGTGCTTCTCGACCGCTACGGCATCCGGCAGAAGCCAGTGCCCTACCACGAGCACAATGCCGCGGAAGCCGGGCCAAGACTGCTCGCGGCGCTGGCCGAGGGGCGAAGCGTCGCCCTGGTTTCCGATGCGGGCACTCCGCTCGTTTCCGATCCGGGTTTCCGCCTCGTCACGCAGGCGCTGGAGGCCGGCTTCCGGGTGGTTCCGGTCCCTGGGGCGTCGGCTGTCCTGGCCGCGCTGACGGCCTCGGGCCTGCCTTCCGATGCCTTTCTTTTCGCCGGTTTCCTGCCCGTGAAGGACGGCCAGCGTCGAGCGCGACTGGAAGAGCTGAAGGCGGTGCCGGCAACGCTGGTCTTGTTCGAATCACCGCGCCGGCTCGCCGATACGCTGGCCGCCATGGCCGACGTCCTGGGTGGAGCACGCACTGCCGCAGTCGGACGTGAGTTGACCAAGACCTTTGAGCAGATCCGCACCGGCACGATCGCCACCTTGTCGGCGGTCTACGGCGCTGCGGAAACGCCGAAAGGCGAGGTCGTGATCTGCGTCGGTCCGCCCCTGGCCTCGGAGGAAAGCCGGCCCGAGGACATCGACCGGCTGCTGTTGTCGCTGTCCGAAGAGATGCCGGCTTCCAAGGCGGCGGCGGAGGCGGCGCGCATGACAGGCGCCAGAAAGGGCGATCTCTATCGCCGGCTTCTCGACCTCAAGGGCACGGGTCATGACTGAGCGGCTGCGGGCCTATCGACGGGGTCATCGAAGCGAGTGGTTCGCCGCCGCCGCGTTGATGCTCAAGGGCTACCGCATCGTCGCGCGCCGCTACCGGACCAAGCTCGGCGAGATCGACCTCATTGCCCGCCGCGGCGATCTCGTGGCCATCGTCGAGGTCAAGGCGCGACCAACGCTGGCCGAGGCCATGGAGGCCATCGGGCGCGAAGCCGCCTGGCGCATCGAAGGTGCCGCCGATCTCTGGCTTGGCAGGCAGCCCGACCATGCCCGGCTGTCCATGCGTTTCGACATGGTGGCAGTGGTTCCGCGCCGCTGGCCGATCCATGTCGAAAACATCTTTCAGGGACGGCGCTGAAGCGGGCAAACCTGCCCTTGCCCAAACGTCAGTTCCGGCACACTCTTCGTCCGGGGGACATCACCGGAGGACGAGACGAAATGTGCCATCATTGCGTGGTCGAAAGCGTGAAATCCAACATGCTGAGCCGCCGAAGCTTCTTCACCGCGGCCGCAGGCGCGGCGGTCGTCGCCGCGACGGCAACGCCGACACCGTTGTTTGCCCAGCAAGCAGCGCCCGGCAAGGCGGAAGACCTCACCTATGAGCTCTACGACAAGTTCCCGACCTATTTCGGAGACCAACAGCTCTTCATCGAACAGAAGTTCAATTTCAAGGACCATACGTTCAACCTGAACGAATGGCGTATCAACGAACATACGGGCACGCATGTCGACGCGCCGCTGCATTTCTCGGCGGATGGCAAGTCGGTGGCGGAACTCCCCGTCGAAGACCTCATCGCCCCGCTTGTCGTGATCGATATCCGCGCCAAGGCGGCGGACGACGCCGACGCGCAGGTGACGCCCGACGACATCAAGGCCTGGACCTCCGCGAATGGCGAGTTGCCTGAGGGCGCGGTCGTTGCCATGCTGTCGGGCTGGGGCGCCCATGTCGCCTCGGACAAGTTCCGCAATGTCGGCGCGGACGGAAAGACGATGCATTTCCCGGGCTTCCACGTCGAAGCGGCCAAACAATTGCTGGAAACATCGACCAAGGCGATCGCCGTCGACACCCTGTCGCTGGACTTCGGCCCCTCGCCGGACTTCATCGTCCACAATACCTGGCTGCCGTCCGGGCGCTACGGCATAGAAGGGGTTGCCAATCTGGAGAAGCTGCCGGCCAAGGGCGCGACCATCGTCGTCGGAGCGCCGAAGGTGCGCGGCGGCACAGGCGGACCGGCGCGGGTGTTCGCCTTGGTGTGACCAGGGATCGTACCAGCGACCAATGATTGGATCGCTCGCGATCCCGCCGACCCCTACCGCTTCGAGACCGCCATCGGCAGGCCGCCCTGGGGCTGTGTCGTCAGTTTCTGGACCGGCCATGGCTTGGTCGCTTCAAGCGTGTCGAAACGATAGCGCTTGAGCAGCACGGCGAGCGCGATCACGGCTTCCTGCATGGCGAAGCTCGCGCCGATACAGACGCGCGGCCCGGCACCGAAGGGCAGATACTGGAAGCGGTCGATCGTCTCGCGCCTGCTGGGGTGGAAGCGTTCCGGCAGGAACGCGTCGGGGTCGGCCCAGTTCTTGCGGTGGCGGTGTACGGTCCAGGGCATGACCAGGACCTGAGCACCTTTGGGCAGAACCAGGTCGCGATAGCGGTCGGTCTCGATCGGTTCGCGATTGATCGACGGTGCCGGCGGATAGAGGCGGAGCGCCTCTTCGAAGGCTGCCCTGGTCAAGGGCATGGCGTCGAGCCATTTGACGGGATCCGGCTCGCTGGCCGTGACCCGGTCGATCTCCGCCTCGATGCGATCGCGCTCCCAGGGCGCCTCGGCCAGGCAGTAGATGGTCCAGCCAAGCGCGCGCGCCGTCGTCTCATGGCCGGCGCCGATGAAGGTGATGATATTGTCCTCGATCTCCGCCCTGGTCAGCCCGTTGGGACCTTCGGCGCGCAGGAGCAGGGTCAGGAAGTCCTGCGGGGCGCCATCGGGATCGCGGCGCATCCGCGCCTCGCGCATCGCCACAGTGTCGGCAACGATCTTGCGGAAGTAGGCCATGGTCTTGCGGCCACGCAACCGGGTTATGCGCGGCAGCCAGTCCGGCGCGCGCAGGAGATCGAGCGGGTCGACGCGGCCCATCGTTTCGAAAAGATGGTCGATCTCACGGGAGAAGCTGCCGGGCTCGCCGGCGATTTCGCCGGAGAACAACGTCTCGGCGAGAATCTCGTAGGTCAGCTCCGTCATGTCCCGCGCGAGATCGGTTGGCCCGTCGAGATTGTCATACCGCGCCACGAATGCTTCGGCGCAGCGCAGCATCGGCGGGGCAAAGCCGAAGATGTGGCGCGGCGTGAAGACCGGCGCCATGGCCTTGCGCGACCGTTTCCAGACCTCGCCTTCGGCCGTCAGCAAGCCGTCGCGCAGGATTGGCCGCAGGATTTTCTGGCGCACCGTCGCCATCTTGTAGTTCCTGGCGTTGTCGACCAGGACATGCCTGATGAGGCCGGGATCGTTGGCGATTACCAGCGGCCCACCGATGCCAGAGACCGATATCCAGGGCTCGTTGTAGGAAGGCTCGCCCCAGAGCTCGAGCGGATTGCGATAAACGATGCGCATCATCTCGAGCGTGGACGGGGGCGCCGAGCGCGGCTTCGGCGCAGGCGGAACAAAGGGAGCGGGTTTTGTATCCATCATCGACTTGCCTGTGAATGTAGGGACAGCCTGCGTGCCCGTCCATGCCTATCGCAAAGCCACCCTCACAAGTCACCCGCAGCATCCTTAGTTTCACCAAGGTGCCCTCTTGCGCGGAAGCCAGCCGGGGGCTTAGGAGCACCCAGTCACCTTTGTATACTGACAGTCCAAGGTAAACCTGAATTGCCGCATCAACTGAACATCATCATCGCCAGCACGCGGCCGGGCCGCGTCGGTCCCGTCTTTGCCCGCTGGCTGGCGGATTTCGCCCGCGAGCATGGCAAGTTCCAGCCGGTCCTTGTCGACCTCGCCGATTTCAAGCTTCCGATCTTCGACGAGCCTAAGCATCCGCGCCTCGGCCAGTATGAGAACGACCATACCAAGGCATGGTCGGCCTCGGTCGATGCTGGTGACGCCTACGTCTTCGTCACGCCGGAATACAACTATTTCGCCCCGCCGGCGCTGGTCAACGCGATCAGCTACCTGTCGCGCGAATGGCAATACAAGCCCGCCGCCTTCCTGAGCTATGGCGGGATATCCGGCGGCTTGCGCGCGGTCCAGACCGAGAAGCAGCTCCTCTCCACGCTGAAGGTCGTGCCGATCCCGGAAGGCGTGCCGCTTCCCAACTTCCACCAGTTCCTCGACGAGCAGCGCGTCTTCACGCCGACCGACATAGTCAGCGCGGGCGCCCGCACGATGCTGGATGAACTCCATCGTTGGAGCGAGGCCCTGAAGCCGCTGCGCGGCTGAGAGCTCAGATCGCCACGGCCGTAGGCTTCCCGGTGCCGCCGGCCGCGATAAGCGCATCGATCAGGCGGTGAACCTTGAGCGCCTCTTCCCCGGCTACCCTCGGCGGCCGGCCGGTCTCGATGGCATCGAGGAAATCGGCCATCACCGCCCGGTGGCAGTCATGCGGGAAGGCCATCGGATCCGCGCCGGTGCCGCCCGCGCTGCCATCGTGTCCGGCCTCGATCCTGCGTCCGTCCCGGAACATCACGGTCAGCGCGGTGCCGGCGAGGCTGGCCGTGCCGTTCTCGCAGGTCAGATCGATGCGTTCGGGAAAGCCGGGATAGGCGGCCGTCGTCGCGTCGATCGTGCCGAGGGCGCCGTTGGCAAAGCGCACGGCGGCGCACACCATGTCCTCGGCTTCCATTCGGTGGACCGGCGTCGTGCCGCTGAAGCCCGCCACCTGCGCGATCGGTCCGGCCAGGGTCAGCATCAGATCGAGCGTGTGGATGCCCTGCGACATCAGCACGCCGCCCCCATCGCGCGCCAGGGTGCCTCGTCCGGGCTCGTCATAATAGCTTTGTGGCCGCCACAGACGGATGCTTGTCGAGCAGCCGGCGATCGCGCCAAGCTCGCCGGCCTTCAGCAAAGCGGCCAGTTGCATGGCCGCCGGGCGGAACCTGTGCTGCAGGACGATGCCGAGCGTCACACCCGCACGCCGGCATGCACCGACCAGGTGCCCGGCGCGCTCGGTCGTGATTTCCACCGGTTTCTCGAGCAGAACATGCTTGCCGGCCGCGGCGCAACGGGTCGCGACGTCGAGATGCGTGCTGGGCGGCGTGAGTACGAGCACGGCCTCGACGGAGGCGTCATCCAGGATCGTCTCGAGCCTGTCGCAGAGCGGGAAGGGGAACCGAGCTGCGAAAGCCTGTCTCCGTTCGGCGCTCGGGCTGAAAGCGTAGGCGACCTCCACGCGAGCGGCGAGATCCAGCAGGCCTTTGGCGTGCGGCGTGACAGCCATGCCGAGCCCCACAATACCGATGCGTTTTCTCACCCTATGTCCCCCGTCAAGGCTCCCGGGGGACTGTAGCCGCCGCCCGTCCGACTGAACAGCTACTCCTGTCGCAGCGCCCGGCGGATCGGCAATGAACGCACTCTGTGCCCCCCTGCCGCAAAGATCGCATTGCAGAGCGCGGGAGCGACGGGCGGCAAGCCGGGCTCGCCGAGCCCGCCCCAGTGGGCGTCGCTCGAAACGAAGATCACCTCGATTTCCGGCAAGTCGGCCATCGTCATGATCGGGTAATCGGGAAAGTTGGCCTGTTGGACGGCACCGCCGGCAATTGTGATCTCCTCAAGGAGTGCCGCGCTCAGCCCCATGACGATAGCGCCTTCGACCTGGGCGCGAGCCGTGTCCGGATGGATGATGGTACCGCAGTCGATGGCGGCCACAACGCGCTCGACGCGCGGCAGCCCGCCTTCGCCCAGCGAGATTTCGACAACATGGGCCGCGACCGTGCCATAGCTTTCGGCGATGGCGATGCCGCGTCCCCGCCCGTCGGGCAAGGGCGTGCCCCAGCCGGCTGTTTCCGCGGCTATTCCCAGTACCCTTCGTTCGCGGGAATCATCGGGCAGCAACGCATTGCGATAGTCGAGAGGATCCCGCCCGGCGGCATGCGCCAATTCGTCGATGAAGCTTTCCGTCCAGAAGGCATGCTGCGTATGGGCCACCGAGCGCCATGTGCCCGTTCGAACATGCGTGGCGAAATCGACCGCGCGGATCGACTGGTGGGGAATGGCATAGGGAAGGGCGAAGCCCTCATTGCGCGTCGGACCGGCAAGGAAGGTCTGCGACCAGGCGACCGGCAAGCCATCCCTGCCCAGGACGGCCTCGATGCGGGTCGCCAAGGCGGGGCGGTAGGCGCCATGGGTGAACTCCTCCTCACGCGACAGGATAAGCTTCACCGGGCGCGGCGAGGCCGCGAGCGCCAACGGCACGACATAGTCGAGGTAATCGGCCGCGTCGGGAATTCGCCGCCCAAACGAGCCACCCGCGGCCAGCCCATGGAACGTCACCTTTCGCGCCGATAATCCGGAAAGTTCAACGAGCCGGGCCTTCGTGCCCAGCGCATCCTGCTCGCCACCCCACACAGTCAGCCGACCGCCATCGAACTGCGCCGTGAGATTGATCGGCTCCATCGCGGCGTGGTGCAGGTACGGCACGCGATAGTCCGCGGCGATACGCTTGGCGTCCGGGGCTTCCCGCAATGCCGTTGCGGCGTCACCGAGCGTGACCATGGCCGTTGCCTTGCCGGCGGCAAGCATCCGCTCCTGCTCGGCATGAAGCGCCCCGCTGTCGCGGATCGTCGCTCCGCCCTCGGAAAAGCGAGGCTCGAGCGCCTCGACGGCCCTCCTGGCCTGCCACCAGCTCGAGGCGAGCACGGCGACGGCCCGTTCCATCCGCACTGCCTCGACGACGCCCTGCATGGTGCGCGCCGGCGCGAGATCGACTTCGGCCAACGTCCCGCCATGGACCGGTGCCGCTCGCAAGGCGGCATACAGCATTCCGGGGAGCGCTAGATCGATCCCGTATCGAAAGCTGCCATCGATCTTGGCGGGTATATCCAGGCGAGCGGGCGAAGTACTGGCAAGGCGCCATGCGCTCTTAGGCTTCAGCACGACGTCGCTCGGCACGCGAAGTCGCGCCGCGTCCTCGGCCAGTTCGCCGAAACGTGCGGTCCTGCCCGATTCAGGGTCGGAAACAATCCCGTCGCGAACGACGAGCCTGGCAGCCGGCACGTTCCAGCGTGCTGCGGCCGCGCCGACGAGCATGGCGCGCGCCGCGGCGCCCACCTGGCGCATGCCGAAGCGGCCGGTCATGCGAACCGCGGTGGAACCGCCCGTGATCTGCAGGTTGATGACGCGGGAAATCTCCTCGAAGGCCATTTCCACAGCACCGTCGACCAACGGGAACGTCCGGTCCTGGATGATCCAGCCGCGCGCCAGGAACTGGTTGGCGAACATCTTTTCGCCGGGCGCGCGCTCGGTCCTCACCTTGGACCAGTCCGCGTCGAGTTCCTCGGCCGCGAGCATGGCGAGCGCGGTATGCGTGCCCTGGCCCATATCGATGTGCGGAATATAGACGGTGACCAAGTCGTCGGCGGCGATCTTCAGCCAGCCGGCAAGGAGATGCTCGCCTTCGTCCTGCACCAGAGCCACCGCCGCGCGGTCGTAACTCCTCGCCCAGGCGCGATAGCCGAGCACAAGACCTCCGGCGACCGCCGCCGAGCCGAGAAGGAAAGCCCTGCGCCGCATGGTCAGACTCCGGCAGCCAGCGATCGAAGCGCCTTGCGAATCCTTGGATAGGTACCGCAGCGGCAAAGATTGGTCATGGCCGCATCTATCTCGGCGTCTGTCGGATGCGGGTTATCAAGAAGAAGGGCTGTCGCCGCCATGATCATGCCGGACTGGCAATATCCGCATTGCGGCACCTGCAGTTCCTCCCAGGCCTGCTGAACGGGGTGCCGGGCGCCACCGGCCCCAAGCCCTTCTATGGTGACGATCCTGGCGCCCGCGGCCGCCTCGACCGGCACCGAGCAGGAGCGGGTCGCCACGCCATCGAGATGAACGGTGCAGGCGCCGCAGGCAGCAACGCCGCAGCCATATTTTGTGCCTGTCAGGCCGGCATCCTCGCGCAGCACCCAGAGCAGGGGCTTTTCGGGATCGCCCTCGAAATCGAAGGGTTTGCCATTGATGGATAGACGGATCGGCATGGGTTCTCCTGCGATTGCTTTCCCTACAATCCCATCTCTTCAATATTCCGATAAGCCGCTATAGTGTGCACAGACCATGAAATCAGACTTCACAATAAGGGACCAGGACCTCGACGGCATCCCCGCCTTCCTGCTGGTGGCGGATAGGCGCAGCTTTCGCGCCGCCGCGGCCGAGCTCGGTGTTTCGCCTTCGGCCCTGAGCCAGACCATCAAGGCGCTGGAGGCCCGGCTCGGCATCGCGCTCTTTCACCGCACCACGCGCAGTGTCGGGTTGACGGAAGCAGGCGAGCGTTTCCTCGATCGCGCCCGGCCGGCCATGGCGGGCTTCCGCGAGGCTCTCGACGCGGCTCGCTCGCTGTCCGAACGGCCTTCCGGCCTCTTGCGAATCAACGCCTCCCGCGGCGTCATCGCCAGCCTCATCGGCCCGGTGCTGCCATCCTTCCTGGCCGCCTATCCCGAAGTGGAGGTCGAGGTCTACGCCGATGATGGTTTCGTCGATATCGTCGAGTCAGGTTTCGACGTTGGCTTTCGGCTGGGCGAATCCCTGCAGGCCGACATGGTTGCGGTGCGGGTAAGCCCGCCCTTCCGTTTTGCTGTCGCTGGCTCGCCTGAATATTTCGCGCGCCACGGCCGGCCGCGCGCGCCGGAGGACCTGAAGCAGCACGCCTGCATCCGCTTCCGCCAGATGAGTTCCAACGGCATTTACCGCTGGGAACTCGAGAAGGATGGCCACAGCTTCGAGATCGCGGTCCAGGGGCCGCTCATCGTCAACGATACGGCAGTCGGCATCGCCGCGACGCTTGACGGCATCGGCCTGAGCTATGTGGCCGAGCCTCTGGTGGAGGAGATGGTGAAGGACGGTCGAGTGGAACTGGTTCTCGAGGATTATCTGCCTGAGACACCGGGCATGTTTCTATATTATCCGAGCCGTTCGCAGGCTCTGCCGAAGCTTGGCGCCTTCGTCACCCACATGCGCCAGGCCCTCGCCGAGCACATGCGTTCGCGGTCCGACGCGACGCAGAAAAAGACGAAGTCCTCGCAGTTGATGGAATTCGGCGCCTGATGCCTTGCTTTCACCACGAAAAGCCCGGAAAAACTTGGAAAAAGGCCTGGGAAAGCCTATATTTAAATCGTTGGAGACGCGCGATTCGGACAGGATTCGACGCGTCTTTTTCGCGATTTGTCAACGAAAGCAGTTCATGAGCGATCAGTCCGAGAACACGTTCCTCGCAGCAGCCAAATACGACGCCGATTCCATTCAGGTTTTGAAGGGCTTGGAGGCCGTTCGCAAGCGGCCCGGCATGTATATTGGCGACACCGACGACGGGTCGGGCCTGCACCACATGGTCTACGAGGTGGTCGACAACGCGATCGACGAGGCCCTCGCAGGCTATGCGACGCTGGTGACGGTCACGCTCAACCCCGACGGATCCTGCACCGTCACCGACAATGGACGCGGCATCCCGACCGATCTTCATCCGAGCGAAGGCGTTTCGGCCGCCGAGGTCATCATGACGCAGCTCCATGCCGGCGGGAAGTTCAACCAGAACTCCTACAAGGTCTCCGGCGGCCTTCACGGCGTTGGCGTGTCCGTGGTGAACGCGCTGTCGGTCTGGCTCAAGCTCAAGATCCGCCGCAAGGGACGCATCCACGAGATGAGCTTCACCCATGGGGTGCCGGATGCGCCGCTCCGGGAAACCGGAGATGCCGGCGAGGAGACCGGCACCGAGGTCACCTTCCTGCCCTCGCCGGAAACCTTCAGCATGGTCGAGTTCGACTACGGCACGCTGGAGCACCGCCTGCGCGAGCTCGCTTTCCTCAATTCCGGGGTGCGCATCCTCCTCACCGACAAGCGCCACGCCGACGTGAAGAGCCAGGAGCTGCTCTATGACGGCGGGCTGGAAGCTTTCGTCCGCTATCTCGACCGGGCAAGAAAGCCGCTGATCGACAAGCCCATCGCCATTCGCGCCGAGCGCGACGGCATCACCGTCGAGGTGGCGATGTGGTGGAACGATTCCTACCACGAGAACGTGCTCTGCTTCACCAACAACATCCCGCAGCGCGACGGCGGCACCCATCTCGCGGGCTTCCGTGGGGCGCTGACGCGCCAGATTACCGGTTACGCCGATTCTTCTGGAAGCACGAAGAAAGAGAAGGTGTCGCTAACCGGCGACGACTGCCGTGAAGGCTTGACGGCGGTTCTCTCGGTCAAGGTTCCGGATCCGAAATTCTCCTCGCAGACGAAGGACAAGCTCGTCTCGTCGGAGGTCCGCCCGGTTGTCGAGAACCTCGTCAACGAGGCGCTCGGCACCTGGCTGGAAGAGCATCCGAGCGAAGGCAAGGTGGTCGTCGACAAGGTCATCCAAGCCGCTGCCGCGCGCGAAGCCGCGCGCAAGGCACGCGAGATGACCAGAAAGTCGACCCTCAACAATGTCGCCTCGCTACCCGGCAAGCTCGCGGACTGTCAGGAACGCGATCCCGCCAAGTCGGAACTGTTCATCGTCGAGGGCGACTCGGCCGGCGGCTCGGCCAAGAGCGGCCGCTCACGCCAGAACCAGGCAATCCTGCCACTCCGCGGCAAGATCCTGAACGTCGAGCGCGTGCGGTTCGATCGCATGCTCTCGTCCGACATGATCGGCACGATGATCACGGCCCTCGGAACGGGCATCGGCAAGGACGAATTCAACGCCGACAAGCTGCGCTACCACAAGATCATCATCATGACGGACGCCGATGTCGACGGCGCCCACATCCGTACGCTGCTCCTCACCTTCTTCTTCCGGCAGATGCCGGAGCTGATCGAGCGCGGGCATCTCTTCATCGCCCAGCCGCCGCTCTACAAGGTGACCAAGGGCAAGAGCGCGCAATATCTGAAGGACGAGGCCGCCTTCGAGGACTTTCTCATCGATACGGGCCTGGACGATGCGACGCTGTCGCTGTCGTCCGGCGAGGTGCGTGCCGGCCAGGACCTTCGTGCCGCCGTGCAGGACGCGCTCGGCGTTCGCAGCCTGATCAACGGGCTCCACTCGCGCTACAACCGCCCGGTGGTCGAGCAGGCCGCAATCGCTGGCGGGCTCAACCCGGAGACCGCTTCCGATCCGGCGCGCGCGACGGCCATGGCCGAAACCATCGCCCGGCGCCTCGACGCCATAGCCGAGGACACCGAGCGCGGCTGGCAGGGGCGCATCAATCCTTCCAACGAGGGTCCGGGCGGCTATGTCTTCGAGCGGACGGTGCGCGGCGTGAAGGAGACGGCGGTGCTCGACACCGGGCTGCTCAACTCGGCTGATGCCCGCGCTCTGGACCGCTACGCTCCTCGCCTCGGCGAAATCTATGCGGCCCCTCCCGTCCTGCGTCGAAAGGAAAGCTCGGAAACCCTGTCAGGTCCCCTTGGCCTGCTCGACGCCATTTTCGCCAGCGGACGCAAGGGTCTTTCGATCCAGCGTTACAAAGGTCTGGGCGAGATGAATGCCGAGCAGCTCTGGGAGACCACGCTGGATCCCAATGTCCGTTCATTGTTGAAGGTGAGCGTGAGCGACGCGGCCGAAGCCGGCGATCTGTTCGCCCGGCTTATGGGCGACGAGGTCGAGCCGCGGCGCGACTTCATCCAGGAAAACGCGCTCAGCGTTGCCAATTTGGACGTTTAGGCCGGCCGGAACATGTCGCGCAAAGCTGAGATTTGCGCGACATGCTTTCGGTTTGCTTTTGCGCATGTCGTTATCCCAAAACCGCTGCGCACTTTTGGGCGACATGCTTTAGCCGTGATCCCCTCGATCAGCGCCCATAGTGCAGTTGGTCGTTGCGCACGTCGATCATCGGCTTGATTCGCCCCAGGGAAAAACCAAAACCTGCGGGCAACGTGGCCGGCGATGGGGCAAGGGAAAACGTCCTCATCCGCTTTGCGGCGATGCGGTCGGCGCTCCGGCCCGCTTGGAGAGCGACATGCTTTCCGCGCGGACCCGGCCCGAGCGGGCCTTGATATGAGGAACCCTGCGCAAAGCTCGCGTCTCCTGAAACAAGGATGGCCAGGACAGATGCAATAATCCTCGACATGTCTACCTCCTGATCGATTACTTCGCTGAACATCTCAGTCAGGGCGAATATGACTCCGCCCTGTCTCAGGAGTTTTTCTTCCTCGATTCGAAAGTGTAACGTGCGTTTCTGGCTCGTGCCGATAGTTGCCGCACGTAACAGGCGAGCGCACTCGGCCCGCCCGCCTTCGACCGGTTACGGCGTGGCCTATTGCTTTGCAGCCGTATCCACGACCTCGAAATCATGCGTGATGGTGGCAGTCTTCGCCATCATCGCCGATGCCGAGCAGTATTTGCCGATCGACAGCTCTATCGCCCGCTCGACCTTCGCCGGAGATAACGCCCGGCCCTTCACGACAAAGTGCATGTGGATGCGCGTGAACACCCTTGGCTCGGTCTCGGCCCGCTCCGCCTCAAGCTCGACGACGCAATCCTCGACCGCCTCGCGGCCCTTCTCGAGGATATGGACGACGTCGAAGGCCGAACAACCGCCTGTGCCGATCAGCACCAGTTCCATTGGACTGGGGCCCGGAGTGCCGCCCTTATCTCCATGAGACGTGCCGAGCACCAGTTTGTGGCCAGTTCCGGATTCGCCGACGAACGTCCTGTCCTCGACCCATTTGACCCGTGCTTTCATGGAAGCTCTCCAGCGATGATGATGATCCGCCGGCGCCACAGGCGCCGCCGCGTTCAACGCGTTCCCATCATATCGCCGGAGGGTTGTCCATGGCCCTCATCAATCTGGCGATCCACGACATCCCAACCATGCCGCATTCGCGTCGAGCCGAATGGCTATTCGATTGCGAACGCGTTCTAGCCGCGTGGTCCAGTGCTGCCGATGGCATTCGGACCGCCGTTCCACTCCCTGAGCTTCGTCATGAAGTCCTGCGGCATGAGCAAGTGGCTGGGCGTCTTGTAGCCCATGAAGCGAGCAATGTCGGCGGCGAAGGCATTGCAGTTATATAAGGCGGCGTGCCAGACAGGCGAGTTGGCTTGCTTCTTGCGGATGTAGGCAACGACCCTGTCATATTCCGGCTTACTCACCATGACGCGCCAGTTAGCCGACTTGTATTGATCCTCGAGGTCTCCATCGCTCCAACCTGTTTCGGCCGGAACTGGAACGACATGCCCCAACATATACGGGATCACACTGTCCGACTTGGGATGCAGTCCAGCGACTTCCGGATTGATCATCTTTCCCGACGGGCTCATCCGACCGAAGATGACGAAAGAATGCCCGTAACTGAGAGCATATCGGGAACGGAACTCGATGAAGTAGCCGCCCTTAGACTTGGCTGACCTCGCCTTCACCTTTGCGGGACCGGTTTGGGAGGTTGCCCTGAACTTGTCGGCAGAAGCTGGGGCCGCCGAACCAGGCCCTTCGAAGGCGATCGACGCAAGAAAAACCGACGCCACGAACAAGAGATATTTGCTGAAGCGTTTCATAATTACTGCACCGAGCGGGCGCGGCATTCTCCCGCGCCCGCTACGGCCCTATTTCGGACTGACCAGTTATCCTACTTGATTACAGGCTCGGCCGGCGCGGCCACGGGCGGCGGAGCCTTCCCCTTTCCTTTGCCGATGCCGACCCCGTTCGCGCAACCACTGAGGCTGGCAACGGCGAACACGGCAGCAAATACAGCAACTGAAATTTTCATCATCGCGCAATCCTTTCCCCACGGGTGGAATAGATTATCGAAGCTGCACCGCGAAGATAGCGCCTTGAAAACGCAAGACAAGTGCACAAAAGACACAATTAACATATGAATTGTTACGAAGGCTACGATACGGCTATCAACCCGCGATCGCATCGAAGTCGGCGCAGCCGTTTTGTGCGGACATGACAGCCAGGACGAGAGTCGAACGGTCGCAAGCCGGCCAATATAATGCGCAGCCGGCAACAGACCTGAAGGGCTAGACGATCAGGACCGAGGTTCCCACGGGAACGCGCTGATAGAGATGGACGATGTCATCGTTCGTCATGCGGATGCAGCCGCTGGAGACATTGTGCCCGATCGTCCATGGTTCGTTGGTGCCGTGGATCCGGAACATGGTGTCGCGTCCGCCGCGGTAGAGGTAGAGCGCAGACGCGCCGAGCGGATTGTTCAAGCCACCTGGCACCCCACCCGCATATTTAAGCAGCCGGGGTTTACGCCGCATCATGCTGGCGGTGGGCGTCCAGGACGGCCATTCCGCCTTGCGCCCCACGCTGGCATTGCCCTTCAATGTCAAACCCTGCTCGCCGACGCCGACGCCATAGCGCGTCGCCCATCCGTTTCCCTCGACGAAATAGAGGTAATGTTCGTTGGTATCGACCACGATCGATCCGGACGGCTCGTTTCCGGAATAGGGCACGCGCTTGCGCCGGAAACGAGGTGCGGGGCCCTTCTCGCCGGAAAAAGCCGACATCAGCGGCATGCCGTATTGCGTTGTCGGCGAACACCCCGACGCCAGCAGCGCGAGCGCTCCTAGCATCATCCCCCGCCGCGAGATCCTACCACCGTCCATTTGCGTCCACCCTAAGATCAGCCAGAATCCGTTACCTCCATAACATTCCAAAATCTTCCGGCCAAGACTTGGAAGCCGTTGGAAGTTCTCATCTCTTTGACCTGCACCGACCTGAGCGTGCGCAGAATATCCGTTCAGCAACACTCTTTGCTCAATTCCGCAATTACATCCGCTCGACCCTTGTAAGAGCGAACTTGCTGCTTCTCAGCTTCGGAGCGGGCGAGCTCAGCCCGGCATGGGCTGCAGGTGGTGAAACTCGCCATGCGCTGACGGCTCGATGAAAACGAGGGCCGACACGGTGCAGCGCCATCTCATGGCAAGCGCTGGCAATATCGCCCACGGCGCCGGCTAGCCGTGGACGATTGACGGGAGACAGGACAAGATCGGATTGGTCGCCAGCGTGTGCCGGTGCCCGACATGCCGGCCGCGATATGATTGACCTGTCTGGCAAGCCCCTCGCCCGCCTGCCGGCCTTCTCGCCGCGAGCGGAGAAAACCGATTCCTATTCGCTTTCACCCATCGCCCGCCATTCGACACTGGTGAAATTCGAGCGGCAGGCGTCTCTCTCCCGGGGAGGACAGCGAGCGCAACGCGCGACGCTCGACGATCTACGCCCATGCTATCAGATGTTGTTCGCGCCCATCTCCTTCGCGATGTATTCGGCCTGGCGGATGGCCAGCGTGACGATTGTCAAGGTGGGGTTCTCGGCCCCGCCCGTGGTGAATTGGCTGCCGTCCGACACGAACAAGTTCTTGACGTCGTGGGTCTGGCCAAAGCTATTCACCACGCCGTCGGAGGCCTTCTTGCTCATGCGGTTGGTTCCGAGATTGTGGGTCGAAGGATAGGGCGGGGTCGGGAACGTTCGGGTGGCGCCCACCGCATCGTAGAGCGACATGCCTTGCTTGTAGGCGTGGTTGCGCATGGCGGCGTCGTTGGGATGGTCAGTGAACGCGACATCCGGCACCGGCAGCCCGTGCTTGTCCTTCAACTCCTTGTGCAGCGCGACGCGGTTCTGCTCTTGCGGCATGTCTTCGCCCACGATCCACAGGCCGGCCATCTGGTCGTAATGGTCGAGCGCGGTGGTGAAGCTGCGGCCCCATGCGCCCGGGTCGAGGAACGCCGCCATGAAGGGCAGGCCCAATGACAGCGTCTCCAGTTCGTAGCCGCCGACGAATCCGCGCGAGGGGTCATGGCGCGCCTCGTCCCTGATGATGCCGGCCATGGTGGTGCCGCGATACATGTGCACCTTCTTGTCGAAGATCGCATAGACCGACCCGGTCGTGTGACGCATGTAGTTCTTGCCGACCTGGCCGGACGAATTGGCAAGGCCGTCCGGGAACGTGTTGGAGGCCGAGTTGAGCAGGAGGCGCGGGCTCTCGATCGAATTGCAGGCCACGCATACGAGACGCGCCTTCTGACGCTGCTGTTTGCCGTCCTGGTCGGCATAGACCACTCCGGTCACCTTGCCGCTGTCGTCATGCTCGATCTTCAAGACGAAAGCGTTCGGCCGCACCTCCAGCTTCCCGGTCGCCTCGCCCTTCGGGATCTCGGTGTAGAGGGTCGACCATTTGGCGCCCCATTTGCAGCCCTGGAAACAGAAGCCTGTCTGCTGGCAGGCCATGCGACCGTCGCGCTCGGCGGAGTTGATCGCCATGCGACCGGTGTGGCACTCCTTGTAGCCCAGCTTGTCCGCGCCGGCTTTAAACACCTTGAAATTGTTGCTGCCGGGCAAGCCTTCTATCCCGTTGGTGCGGGTCACGCCCATCTTGTCTTCGGCCTTGGCATAGTAGGGTTCCAGATCCTGCAAAGTCAGCGGCCAATCGAGCAGATTGGCGCCCTCGACCTTGCCGTAATGGGTCAGCGTCTTGAATTCGTGCTCCTGGAAGCGCAGCGAGGCGCCGGCCCAGTGGGTGGTCGTCCCCCCAACCGCCTTGACGATCCAGGCGGGCAGGTTCGCAAAATCCTTCGACACGCGCCATCCGCCGGAGGTCGTGCGATTGTCCAGCCAGGCTAGTTGCGCGAAAGAATCCCATTCGTCGTTGATGAAGTCTTCATGTTCGACGCGCGGGCCGGCTTCGAGAATGACGACGTCAATGCCCTTTTGGGCAAGCTCGTTGCCGAGGGTGCCGCCACCGGCGCCCGAGCCGATGATGACAACGACGCCATCGTCGTTGAGATCGTATTGTGCAGCCATGGTTTCCTCCCAATTAACGGTGTGGCAAGCGACCGGCAGCGCCGATACGCTCCTCAGAGCCACTCGATGTCGTCGAAGCCTCGGTCGATATAGCCGCCCTTGGAATAGGACTCGCCCTCGTAGCCGAAGATCGGCCAGATCTCTTTCTGGTTGTAGAGGCTGACCACCAAGCCGCCGCGAACCGCCTGGAAAAACGGCGTGCCCTCGACCTGTTGCAGGACTTTCACGCGCTCTGCTTCCCAACCAAGGCCGAGGTAGCCGCCTTCGCCGGCACGCTCGTCGAGATCGGCGACACCGAGTTCGATCAGGTCCTTGTGCGCAACATCCTTGGCGGCGGTCTCGTCATGCGGTTTCACCGCGATCGCGTAATATCTGTCCGGCACCTGATCGTGCGGGTAGATGTCGCGCGCGACCTGGATCAGCGTCGCCATGGTCTCGGGCTTCAAGCCCTTGGTTTCGACGCCCCAGGCTTCGCTGGTGCTCAGAACAGCGGAACCGCTGACGACGAGCAGCGCGCCGGCCGCCGAGCCGCGCCGCAGAAGCTCGCGGCGCGAGATGCCCCGCACTCGGTTGTAGACAGTGACCATCTTCTCCTCCCTGGCTTGCCATCGCCGCCGTGGCGAATGGCTGGCTGGTCGGCCGGCGCCTCCTCACGCCAGCTCCCCGGCTAGAGCGCAGTCCGCCCGTTTGGGCGCGGCGCTCTATCCCTTTGTTGTAGCCGCATCTGTGCAACGCCAAGCGATCCCCCTTGGCTGCAGAATGCTCTATTGGTAGCGTCCGTGCCGTTGCAGCACCTCGATCTTGTAGCCGTCCGGATCCTCGACGAAGAAGAAACGTGCAAGCAGCACCCCATCGCGGTCGAACTCGACAATCTTCCGAGGATTGAAGCCGGCCTCTTCGAAACGGGCATGCTCGGCGTCGAGATCATCGACGCAGAAAGCGACGTGTCCGTAGCCGTCGCCGAGCGCGTAGGATTCGGTCCGATCCTTGTTGATGGTCAACTCTATTTCAAAGTCGGCTTCGGCGTTGCGCAGATAGACAAGGGTGAACGTTTCGAAATCGAGCCGGTCGGCGATGTCGAGCCCGAAGGCGCGCCTGTAGAAATCGACCGAACGGTCTTCGTTCAACACACGGATCATTGAATGTATGGCCTTTGCCAATCGCTCCTCCGCCGGATCTGTCTCGGATCATAGATGAAGGCGATTATGCGCCACCCGCGGTGCCAGTGGTGGCAGCCCGCTACCACGTTGCCCAGGCGCGAATATTCGGCCCAAAGTCCGATTGCGCGGCCTGCTGTTTGGGCCGAATGTCGCAATTCACAAACGCTGCGACAATGAGAAGAACCAGGGAGGAGACGATGTGCAGGGTGTTCGCGGGGCAGGATCCCGATGGCTATCGCCAGATCAATCGCTCGATCCGGATTGGCGGCCATTCGACCAGCATCCAGCTCGAAGCGACGTTTTGGGCGCTGCTCGACGAGATCGCCGCCGGTCAGGGTCTGACCACGCCGAAGTTCATCTCGACGCTCTATGAGGAAGCGCTCGAGATCAACGGAGCCATCCCGAACTTCGCTTCCATGTTGCGCACGACTTGCGCGCTCTATCTGCGTGGGGCAGCCGCCGAAATCGCTGCATGCCAGCGCCACGCCGCTTAGCCGTCCGTGTTGCTGTCGCTCCAGTAGAGCTACGACATTCACACATCCCAAAAGGCGTCTTCCCGGCGCCTTGCGGGCCTCCCCTTTCCGTCTCGGCTTCGCCGAGCCATCCCCCACTTTCGTGAGGAAGAGGAACCGCCGGCCGTAAGGACGCCTCCACGCTCATGAACCGGTGCCTTGGGATCGAACTTACGGTGCGTGCACACGGCTAGTTAACATCGTGTCCGTGTAAGAGCCCGACCGGCGGAACCTTGCCGGACGCGTCGATCGCCGCTACAGGGCGACGCATGGTTGCGACATTGGATCTGAACGACTATCGCGCAGCGATCATCGGATCGTTTCCTGAACTCTCGGACAGCAGCTTCACGCCCTTGACCATGGGATGGCACTGCATCGCCCTCGACGTGGACAACCGCCTGATCTTCAAATTCCCGCGCAACGATGCCGCTCGGGAGGCACTTGAACGGGAGGCCGCGATCCTCGCCACGGTCCGCCCGGCCGTCACCATGCCAGTGCCCGACATCACCCTCCATGGCGGCCATGGCGGGTCACCGCTCTTCTCGCGTCATCGCAAGCTGCGGGGCGAGCACCTCGTCACGGAGCAATATAGGCGTCTTCCGGAGGAGGCGAAGGATCGGCTTGCGGCTCGAATGGCCCAATTCTATGCCGAGTTGCACCGCCTGGACGAAGCGACGATGATGGGGGCCGGCGCCGGACCGATCCTGCCCTGGCTTTCCCCAGACGAGATTCTGGCCAAGACCCTTCCGCTGCTCGACGACGGGCTTCGCGCCTACGCCGAGCGAACGATCGCCGCCTGGCGCGACCTGGCGCCGGATCCCCATGGCACGACCTATGGCTTCTTCGACGGTCATGGGTGGAACATGGCTTTCGACCACGACCGCAACACGCTCAACGGTGTCTATGACTTCGCCGACTCCGGCTTCGGCACCCTCCACCAGGAGTTCATCTATTCGAACCTGATCTCGACCGATCTGACCGAACGGATCGTCGCCGGCTATGAGGGCCGGACCGGCCGCAGGCTCGATCGCCGCCGGATCGAAATCCTCACCGGCGCGCACCGGCTGTCGGAACTGGCCGAACTGGCCGACGATCCCGGCCACCGCCCGGCTATGATCAAGCATGTCGCCGAGTGGGCCGGCATGTGATCCGCTGAATTCGTCAAAAAAGCCGGCCTGTGGCGGCCGGCAGGTCAGGGACGGGCCTATGGGGGGTGGGGCAGGAGTGGCCCATCCTGCCCCCTCAACGCCCCAGCCCACCAGGCGTTCCCATCTGGCACGCCCACCTAGGCTCTCGGCATGCCTTTCGGGCGAAGGTATCGCTTCTGAGCGGCAATGCGGAACGGCGCGTTCGGCGCGCCATAACCCCTGTAGCCGCCGCGCCGCTCGACGATTTCGAAGATGAAGCCCTCGCCCCAGGTCGGCGCATAGAGCTGAAAATATTCCCCGTCACTGTCGCGGTCGTAAAGTATATTCGAGGCCCGCAGGCGGTCGGCGAAGTCCGGGTCCAATCCGAAGCGCGCTTCCACATCGTCATAGTAGTTGGGCGAGATCGGCAGGGCTTGGAACCCGTTGGCGTGAAGAATCTCGGCCGCAGCGAAGATATCGGCCGTGGCGAAGGCGAGATGCTGGACACTCGAGCCGAAGCTCTCGGCAATGAAATGGCCGGCCAGCGTCCTGCGGTTCTCCGCACCGTTGAGGGTCAGCCGCAACTTGCCATCCGCACTCTCGATCGCCTGACTTCGAACAACCCCGCCGGGGTCGATGACGTCCACCATCGGCGTCTTTCCGGTGCGAAAGATCGCCGTGTAGAAAAGAAGCCACGTCAGCATCTCCCCGTATTCCATGGTCTGGCCGACATGATCGATGCGGTGGAGGCCGGCCACTCGAGGAGCCTCGTAATCGACGACCGGCACGAACTCCCTCTCCCAGACTTCGGCCAGCTCGGATCTGCCGTCGATGAAATAGACCACCCCGCCGCCGACGCCGCGGATCGCGGGGATGACAAGTTCGCCGGGACCCACCGGCTGTTCGAAAGGCTCCGCGCCCAGCGCGCGGGCACGCATGACCGTCGCCGCCGCATCGGCGACCCTCAAGCCGATCGCATAGATCGAGGTGCCGTGGACGAGGTAGGAGGAATGGGCGAAGCCTTCGCGCTCCTTGTTGACCACCAGATTGATGCCCCCCTGGCGATAGAGCGCCACGTCCTTCGTCACATGGCGCCCGGCCCTCTCGAAGCCGAGGCCATGCAGCAGAACGCCAAGCTCGCCGGCGCCCTCGTCGTCGGTCGCGAATTCCACGAACTCCACGCCTTCCACGGCGATGCGGTCCGGCATTTCGGGAACCGGTATGCGAATATCCGGCTCCTCCCGCCGGACCTGGTCCATCAGGTAGACTAAGGAACGCCGACCGTCGGCCGCGATCGAACGCGCCGACCCGCCGCGGAACTGGTCGTTGAAGATCTCGAGCGAGAGATAGCCATCGTAGCCGGTGGCCGCGACCGCGCGAGCGAAGGCCTTCACCGGCAGATCTCCTTCGCCCGGCATGTTGCGGAAATGGCGGCTCCAGTAGAGCAGGTCCATGTCGATCAGCGGCGCGTCGGCAAGCTGAACGATGAAGATCCTGTCGCCCGGAATCGCACGGATCGTCTCGACATCGATCTTGCGCGCGAGGGTGTGGAAGGAGTCGAGGATCAGTCCGACATTGGGGTGATCGGCGCGGCGCACCACCTCCCACGCATCGCGATGGTCGTTGACATGGCGCCCCCAGGCAAGCGCCTCGTATCCAACACGCAGGCCGCGTTTGGCCGCGCGTTCGCCCAACGCGCGCAAGTCCGCAGCCGCGCGATCGATGCCGCCCAGCGACACCTCCGATACCGACGAACAGACCAGCATCAGGTCGGTGCCGAGTTCGCTCATCAGGTCGAACTTGCGTTCCGCGCGATCGAACGCGCGCGAGCGCTGCGGCTCCGGCAGCCCCTCGAAATCGCGAAAGGGCTGAAAGAGCGTGATCTCGAGACCGGCGTCGCGCACCATCTTGCCGACCTCCCTCGGCGACGCGTCGAAGGCCAGGAAATCGTTCTCGAAGATCTCCACCCCATCGAAGCCCGCTGCGGCGATCGCCTCGAGCTTTTCCGAGAATTCACCGCTGATCGAAACCGTTGCGATGGACGTCTTCATTGCCCGCACTCCCCGATTGGCTAAAACCCGGCCTGAAACTCCGGCCTGCCGCGACCATTCGGCTCGACGGCAAGAATGCGCCCGGCGAGCCGCTTCGTCTGCAGCCTCATCGATGAAAGTAGTTCGCTGACCGAGGTTACAAAGAGCCGGTCGCGATTCGGCCCGGCGCCCAAGGGGTCAGCGACGATCGGCGGAGACATCCTCGACATGTCCTCCGAGAAAGAGTTGGCCGACGCGCGGGTCGGCGAGCAGCTTCGAGGCGCTGTCGTGCATCCTCGTCTGGCCGAGTTCCAGCACGAGGCCGTAGTCGGACATGGCGAGCGCCGCTTTCGCGTTCTGCTCGACCATCAGGATCGTCACGCCCTCGTCGCGCAGCCGCGTCAGCGTGCGGAACACCTCCTGCACCAGATTCGGCGACAGGCCGATCGAAGGTTCGTCGATCAGGATCAGCTTGGGATCGAGCAGCAGGGCGCGCGCCACCTCGAGTTGCTTCTGCTGGCCGCCGGAAAGCTCGATCGCCTTGCGGTGTTGAAACTCGCGCAGCATCGGAAACTGGTCCATGACCATCTCGATGCGCTGCCGCACGCGCGCTTGGTCGGGCGCTGTCACGCCGCCAAGCTCGAGATTGTGATAGACGGAAAGCTGCGGCACCACGTTGCGCCCCTGCGGCACGTAGGTCACGCCGTGGCCGATCATCTGGCGCGGCGCCTGCCCCGTCACGTCCTTCCCATCGAGCAGGATCTGGCCGGAACGAATATTGAGCAGGCCGAAGATCGCCTTGAAGACGGTGGACTTGCCGGCGCCGTTCGGACCGATGACCGTGGTGATCGAAGCCTTCGGGATGGCGAACGAGACCCCGTTGAGAATGGTGATCTTGCCGTAGCCGCCATAGATGTCTTTCAGCTGCAGCACCGTCAGCCTCCAAGATAGGCGTCGATCACGGTCTGGTTCGACCTGATCCCGTCGGGCGAGCCTTCCGCGATGACCGCCCCCTCGGCCAGGACGATGATGCGGGTACACAGGCTCATCACGAACTCCATATTGTGCTCGATCACCACGAAGGTAGTCCCGTGTTCGGCGTTGTAGGCGAGGAGCCGCTCCTTGAGATTGGAAAGCATCGTCAGATTGACGCCCCCGGCGGGCTCGTCGAGCAGCACCAGAGCCGGCCCAGCCATAAAGGCCATTGCCGCATCGACGAGCTTCTGCTGACCGTAGGAAAGGGAGCCCGCAAGCTCGTCGCGCAGATGCGCCAGGCGGAAGAACGAGATCATCTTCTCCGCCTCGTCCGTCAGGCCGGCATCCGGTGCCCCGAACAGGCGCGACAGCATCGTGCCTTGGTGCTCCTGCCCGGCGAGGATGACGTTGTCGAGCACCGACATCTTCGGGAACACCGAAAGCTGCTGGAAGGTGCGGCCGACACCGAGCCTGTTGAGGTCGGAGGCGCGCATGCCTGAAACGCTGCGGCCGTTGACCGACACCGCCCCGGCGTCGGGCGGAACCTGGCCGAGGATGCAGTTGAACAAGGTCGACTTGCCGGAGCCGTTCGGCCCGATCAGACCGAGGATCTCGCCCTTGTGCACGTCGAACGAGACGCCGCGGACGGCGCGGACGCCGCCAAAGCTCTTCTCGATATTGCGGACGGAGAGGACGGGGATGCTCATAGCCGGGCTCCCTCCTTCATGTCGCCTCGCACCTGTTGCCGCGGCCAGAACCTCTCGCGCAGCCGCGCCCAGATGCCGAGCAGCCCCGACGGCACGAACACCAGCATGACGATGACGAGCGCCGAATAGATGATGAGATAGTAGCCCTCGGTGAAGCGCAGCATCTCCGGCAGCAGGATCACCACGCCCGCCCCGAGGAACGGCCCGAAGAAATAGCCGGCGCCTCCGACGACGACCATCAAGAGGATGCGCAGCGAATGCGCCAGCCCGAAGGAGCCCGGCTCGATGAATTGCACAAGCGGAGTCACCAACGCACCGGCGAGCCCGCCATAGGCCGAACCGATGGCGAAGGCGAGCAGCGTGATGCGTCGGGTATCGACGCCGAGGCTCTCGGCGCGGATCGGGTTCTCGCGCAGGGCCTTGAACGCCCTGCCCCAGGGCGAGCGCACGATCCCCCACATCACCAGAGCGGCGAGCGCTGTGATCGCCAGCGTGAAATAGTAGAAGTGCAATTGCTTCATCGTCGAGAACAGGCCGAAGTCCGGCCGTGGCATGCCGACGAGGCCATAGGTTCCGCCGGTCAGCCAATCCTCGTTGCGCAGCACGAGGAACACGAGCGTGTTGAAGGCCAGCGTCACGAAAGCGAGAAAGTGTCCTTTCACGCGCAGCGCCGGGTAACCGAGCAGCAGGCCGACGATGAAGCAGAGGATCAGGCCGAGGGGCATGGCAAGGACCCAATGCCAGCCCGCCAGGGTGAGCAGCGCCGTGACATAGGCGCCGATGGCCATGAAGGATGCCTGCGCCAGGGAGATCTGGCCGGCATAGCCGAGCGTCAGGTTGAGTCCCATGGCCGCGATCGAAAAGATCAGCCAGGAGGTGAGCACGTAGACGATGTAGTTGCCCTGGCCGAGCGGCGCGACGATCGTCAACGCGGCGAGAAGCGGGACGGTGAAGGTCTGCCAGCGTCCGCGCATCAGACCGACCTCCCCTCGGACGTACCAGCGATGCCCTGGGGGCGCACCAGGATGATGACGATCAGCAGGACCAGCGGCAAGGCGGCACGGTATTGCGCGGTGACATAGGTCGCGGTCAGATTGTCCAGCACGCCGATCAGCAGCCCGCCCACGAGCGCCCCTCGGATCTGGTTGAAGCCGCCCACGATGGCGGCGATGAAGGCGATGAGCCCGAGCGTCTCGCCATTGGAGAATTTCGCCAGATAGACCGGTGTGATGAGGAAGGACGCCAGCGCGGCGAGCGCGGCATTGATCAGGAAGGTGTAGAGCACCATCCGCTTGACATTCACGCCGAGGATTTCCGCCACCGCCGGATTCTGGGCGGTGGCTTGCATGCAGCGCCCGGTACGCGTGCGGTTGAGGAACAGGGTGAGCAGCACGACGATGCCGAGCGAGATCGCCAGGTTGAGAATGTCCTGGAGCGAAACCACCGCGCCGAAGACGTCGATCGGATCGCTCGGGAAGAGCGCTGGAAACGGCTGCGCCTCGGCTGCGTAGAATTCCTTGACGCTTTCCTTGAGCAGGATGCCGAGCGTCATGGTGGCGATGATCAGCGTGATCCCGCCATGCGGCAGGATCGGCTCGACGATCAGTTTCTTGAACAAGAGGCCCAGGACGAGGAGCGACAGCACGAGGCTGAAAAGCAGCGCACTCCAGAGCGGCATGCCGAAATAGCCCGTGCCGACGAGCACGAAGAAGGCGGGAACCATGACGAACTCGCCTTGGGCGAAGTTCACAGTCTGGGCGGCCTGCCAGACAAGCGTGAAGCCGATCGCGACCAGCGCGTATATGGAGCCGGTCGCCAGGCCGGACAGCAGGACCTGCAGGAATTGTGACATGGGCGTTTTCCGCTTGTCGGCGGCGGCGGCAAGCGCCGCCGCCTCTTTGGGACCAGTCAGTTCGCCGGCACGGTGCCGATCACGACGGGGGCGCCATCCTTGACCTGAACCATGAAGCTCGGGCGGGACATCTCGCCCGTCTCGTCCCAGCAGGTGTCGAGCAGGATCTTCGGATGTTCGGTAACCTTGAGGCACAGGCCGTGCATCTTCTCGGCGAACTTCTCGCCGTCGAATTCGCCGACCATGTCGGTGACGTATTTCGTCGTCCACGCGCCGACATAGCCCTTGATGGCGTCATGCGTCGGCTTGCGCTTGAAGGTCTCCTCGAACTTCTTGGCGAATGCGCCGATCCCGGGGACGTCGGTGGCGGTCGCCGTGACGCCGACATGCGCGATCGCGCCTTCGGCGGCGCCGCCGGCGAGCTCGATCACCTTGGCCTCGGTCAGCGTCACCTCGCCGACAAGCGGCATGGCTAGTCCCTGCTTCTTGGCCTCGATCAGGAAGCGCGCCGATTCCTCCTGGTTCATATAGACGAAGACGGCCTCGGGATTTGCTTCCTTGAGCTTCGACACGTCGGCCGCATAGTCGGTCTGCGCCTGCTCGGAGGGCACATCGGCGATCACCTCGATGCCGGCCTTCTGCATCTCCGCCACGAAGACGTCACGGCCGCCTTTCCCGAACTCGTTGTTGACCCACGCGACGGCGACCTTCTTGGCCTTCAGCGTGTCGGTGAAATAGCTGGTCAGCGCGGGAACCCCCTTCTGCGCGCCCGAGGAGGTCCTGAAGACGAATGGATTCCCCTTCTGGACGATGCTCGGGGCCTCCGAGCCTATGAATTGCGGGGTACTGTTCTGCTGTGCGACCAGCATGTTGACCATCGTCGAGCCCGAATAGATCGTGCCCCAGATCGCATAAGCGCCTTCGTCGATCGCCTTCTGCACGAGCGCGCGCGACACCTGGGGGTCGGTCTGCGTGTCGTACTCTGTGGTCTCGACCTTCTTGCCGAGGATGCCGCCCTCGGCGTTGATCTCCTCGACGGCGACCTTGATGCCGTCGCGCCAGTTCGTCCCCGCCGGAGCACCGGCGCCCGACAGCTCGGCCACCACGCCCACCTTCACGGTTTCCTGCGCATGCGCGGCGCCGAAAGCGGCGAGCAGTGCAGCAGGCATTGCCAACCAAATTTTGCGATTCATCGATGTCCTCCCATAATCGTCGGTTGATTTCACGGCACCGTCTCCATCAAGTGCCGCCCATCGGGTCAATTCGTCAGGAAACGAAACTCACATCTTTCTGGCGGGGTGGGGAATTCGGCGGAGCCGGCGATCGCTCCGGTGACCGTGATGCACGCGCGACGTCCGTCCGGCGGAGCGTCAGCATCGACCGCCCCACCGGCCGCGGACGCTTGCCTCTCAATGATGGCCCCAATGATGGCAAGGCGCCGACCCCTGGAGGATCGACGCCGAACAGGAAAATGCCTTGGGGGCGAGTCGATCAGCGCACCCCTCCCTCGGCACCTCGATCATGATTCGCGTGGTGAGGCTTATACCAGAACCGAATGCGCTCGCCACGAGACGAATGCCAGGCAGACTTATGCCGGCACCCGGTCGAGAAAGCCGATCACCTTCGCGATCCGGCCGCTCTCGATAACCGCCACGTCCGTCCCCTGGATCGGGGCTTCAGCGCCTTCGGGGCCGAGTTCCCATGAGAAGCGAATGTGGTTGCCATAGCCGTCGGCACCGTCGAGCAGGGTGAAACGGAAGCCTGGGAAGCGCTGGTGCACACCGGCAATCAAGGAATCCAGACCATCATGGCTCTCGCCGGCCATGACGGGATCCACATAGGTGACATTGCCCGCGAAGGTCTCCTCGATCAGCGCGCGGCGAGCCGTGGGATCCGTCTCGTTCCAGGCGGCGACATAGGCGGCGGCGAAGGTTTGTGCGTTCATCGTGGTCTCCTGTCTTTCGCGTGAACGCATCGGTTATCGCTGGCTGCTCGCCGCCGGTCGATTACGCCCCAAGTAATAGGATCGAGTCCCGGTGGTTGACTTCGCGGCCTCACTTGCCGACCATTCGCCAAAAAGGAGATCCCATGACCGACTGGATGGCGATGCTAAAGGAGCAGCGCACGCTGGGCGACCAGCTTGCCGAAGAGATCCCGCGCACGCTGACGACGCCGGGCCTGACCCTCGATCAGGCGGCCAAGCTCTACAAGGCGCTGGAGAAGCAGGCGGCCTTCATGGAGCTGTTCGTCCGCAAGCTCGAAGAGAACAGCTTCGATCCCGATGTGATCCTCGCGGCGGAGAAACTGGAGGATCTGTTCGCCGAACTCGCCGCGGACGCGGCCGAAAAGACCAAGGAGCTGAGCCGCGCCGGGGCGTGATCAAGGCACGATCCGTAACAATTCCGCCGATGTTGCGACGCTCGCGTCGGCAGTCGAACGGGAGCCAGCCCCGCTGGGCTGACATGACGCAGGCTTTGTCCCGGGCGTCGTGGCTGCGCAACTACCCATCGGCAGTGCAAGCGTATAGAGGAAAGCGCGTTCGGGCACCGCATTGCCCCGAACCCGCTTCAGCACCGCCGACGGAACCGAACCTATGAGCACCGACAATACATTCGTTCTGACCCTTTCCTGCGAGGACAAGCCGGGCATCGTCGCCGCCGTGACGACGGAACTCGCCGCGATCGGCGGCAATATCGCCGAGAGCAATCAGTTCTGGGACCGGCAGACAGGCCGCTTCTTCATGCGCATCGCTTTCACGATCGGCGCTGCCATGGGCAAGGACGACATCTTGCGGGCGCTGAAACCGGCCATCGACCGGTTCGCCATGAAGACCGACCTTCTCGACCAGGCGCGCAAGCCGAAGATCGTCATCATGGTCTCGAAGTTCGACCATGCGATGCTCCACCTCCTCTATCAGATCAAGGCCGGCTGGCTGAATGCCGAGGTGGCGGCGATCGTGTCCAACCACGAGGACAGCCGGAAGACAGCCGAGCAGGAAGGTATCCCCTATCATTGCTGGAAGGTCACGCGGGACAACAAGGCCGAGCAGGAAGAGAAGCTGCTCTCGCTCGTGCGCGAGAGCGGCGCCGACCTCGTCGTCCTGGCCCGCTACATGCAGGTCCTGTCGGACAGCCTGTCGAAACGGCTCTACGGCAAGGTGATCAATATCCACCATTCCTTCCTGCCGAGCTTCAAGGGCGCCAAGCCCTATCACCAGGCGCATGAGCGCGGCGTGAAGCTGATTGGCGCGACCGCCCATTACGTGACGCCGGACCTCGACGAGGGACCAATCATCGAGCAGGAAACAGAGCGCGTCACCCATGCCATGAGCGCGGAGGATTTCGTCGCGGTCGGGCGCGATATCGAAAGCCGCGTGCTCGCCCGCGCGGTCAAATCGCATCTGGAGGCCCGAGTCATGCTCAACGGGCACAAGACGGTGGTTTTCTGAGAAGCCGACGACCTGTCCGCGGCGCGATCACGGACGCTCGGCCGGATTCTCCTTCGCCTTTTCCACGATGAAGTCGTGCAGCAACTGCGCCGCGGGCGAGAGCGCCCGGTTGCGGACCTTGATCATGCTGTAGGGCTGGACCTCGATCTCGGCATCGACGGGCAGGATCTCGACAGCCCCGGCGAGGCCATCCTCGGCGCGGATGAAGCTGGCGACCTCGGTGGCGACCGGCGCAATAGCGTCGGACTGTGCGACCATCACGATGGTGAGCAGCAGCGAGCTGGTGTTGATGATCCTGTCCGGCAAGGGCACGTTGCGGGCGATGAACAGGCTTTCCAGCGTGCGCCGCAGCAGTGAGCCGCCCGGCTGGAGAACCCAGTCGTAACCGGTCAGCGTCTCGAACGCCGCCGGCGCGCGCCGGAGCAGCGGGTGTCCGCGCCGCACGATCAGGCATGCCCTTTCGATGCCGAGAACCCGGCTCTCGAACAGCCGCGGATTGAGGTCTTCCGGGATGCGCGCGATGATGAAGTCGTGCCGCGACGCGAGCAATTCACGTGCAAGAACGTTGCTGGTCTCGTTCTGGATGGTGATCTCCATGCGCGGATAAAGCCTGCGCACTTCGCGGATTGCCCTCATGGCGAGATCCATCGCGGGCGCGGTGACGGCCCCGACGAAAACCGATCCGCCTTTGCCTGTCTTCAGGTCCGCGATCTCGCGGTCCGCCTCGCTCATCTCCAGCAGGATGGTGCGCGCCCGGCGCGCCAGCGCCCTGCCATAGGGTGTGAGCGCGATGCCGCGGGCCAGCCGCTCGCAAAGCTTCACCTCCAGTATGGCCTCCATTTCCGCGACCATGCGGGAGGCCGCGGGCTGCGAGATGTTGAGGATCTGCGCCGCCGCGCTCACGCTCCCCTGATCCTCGAGGGCCACGATCATCCGCATATGGCCGAATTTGAGCGCGTTGCGCAGCAGATTTTCGCCATCTGGCAGCTTCAGCGACGCCCCTGGGAAATCAGCCGGTATCCGCGTCCCTGCTTCCATGTTCCATCCCCCCGACAAGTTCCCGATTCGGCAGTCATAGCTATATCAAAAGCGGTATAGGAAACATCACAGTTTGCATTTGACAGTTATATCAAACGAATCCAACGTCCTTCGACTGCGGCCCATCTGGCTGCGGGGAGGTTTCTTGCGCGCCGGCCCAAGAGGACGACCGGAGCGGGTTGTGGGGAGGGTTTGTCGGACGCCGAACGCGGCGCCTTTTTCTTCCGCGGCAGCGACTCGAGCGCGCCGCGAACATCGGGAAAAATCGGGAGAGAGAAAGTGAAGACCATCAAGACACTCGTCGCGGCGCTGACGGTTGGCATCGCGGCCATGACGTTTTCCGCATCGGCTGAGGACAAGGGCACCGTCGGGATTGCCATGCCGACGAAGTCCTCGCTCCGCTGGATCAGCGACGGCAACGAACTCGTCAAGGCGCTGCAGGAAAAGGGCTACGCGACCGACCTGCAATATGCCGAAGACGACATTCCCAACCAGCTCGCCCAGATCGAGAACATGGTGACCAAGGACGCCAAGGTGCTGGTCATCGCGTCGATCGACGGCACGACGCTTTCGGCCGTGCTGCAGCAAGCGGCAGACAAGGGCATCAAGGTGGTTGCGTATGACCGCCTCATCCGCGATAGCCCGAATGTCGACTATTACACCACCTTCGACAATTTCAAGGTCGGCGTGCTTCAGGCGGAGTCTCTGCTAAAAGGGCTCGGCTACCCGGAGAAGCAGGGACCGTTCAACATCGAGCTGTTCGGCGGTTCCCCTGACGACAACAACGCCTTCTTCTTCTACGACGGCGCCATGTCGGTGCTGCAGCCGCTGATCGATAAGGGCGTGCTCGTCGTGAAGTCGGGCCAGATGGGGATGGAGAAGGTCGGCACGCTGCGCTGGGATGGCGCGGTCGCGCAGTCCCGCATGGACAACATCCTATCGGCCCACTACTCCGACGGGAGCCGAGTGGATGGCGTGCTCGCACCCTATGACGGCCTGTCGCGCGGCATCATCTCCTCGCTGCGCGGCGTCGGATACGGCAGCGCCGATCAACCCTGGCCGATCGTCACGGGTCAGGACGCGGAAGTGCCCTCGGTCAAGGCGATCATCGCCGGCGAACAGTACTCGACCGTGTTCAAGGACACGCGCGAGCTGGCCAAGGTCACGGCCAATCTGGTCGACGCCGTCCTGTCGGGCAAGGAGCCGGAGATCAACGACACCAAGACCTACAATAACGGGGTCAAGGTGGTGCCTTCATACCTGCTCGTTCCCGTGTCCGTCGACAAGTCGAACTATGAGGAGATCGTGGTCGGCTCCGGCTACATCAAGGCCGACGAGCTGAAATAGGCAATGCCCGGCCAGGGGCCGCGTTCGCGCGGCCCCTGGCTGGTCCGGCGGGTACCATAGATGAACCAGACAATTCTGGAGATGCGCGGCATCACCAAGACGTTCCCGGGTGTGATCGCCCTCCAGGACGTCAATCTCGACGTCCGGGCAGGCGAGATCCACGCCATCGTGGGCGAGAACGGCGCGGGCAAGTCCACCCTGATGAAGGTACTGAGCGGCGTCTATCCGTTCGGCGCCTATGCCGGCGACATCCGTTTCCAGGGGGAGGAATGCCGCTTCCACGGGATCCATGACAGCGAGCGACGCGGCATCGTCATCATCCACCAGGAATTGGCTCTCGTACCGCTGCTCTCGATCGCCGAGAACATCTTCCTCGGCAACGAGCAGGCCCGCTACGGCGTCATCGATTGGGATGCGGTGCGCGGCAAAGCGGCCGCGCTGCTGCGCAAGGTCGGCCTTCGCGAGGATCCGGACACGCTGATCACCAATATCGGCGTCGGCAAGCAGCAGCTCGTCGAGATCGCCAAGGCGCTGTCGAAAGAGGTCAAGCTGCTCATCCTCGACGAACCGACGGCGAGCCTAAGCGAGAAGGACAGCGACGCTCTGCTCAAGCTGCTGATCGAGTTCAAGGACCACGGCATCGCCTCGATCCTGATCTCGCACAAGCTGAACGAGGTCGGCAAGGTGGCCGACCGCATCACCATACTGCGTGACGGCCGGACCATCGAGACGCTCGACAAGGCCGATATCGACGAGGACCGCATCATAACCTCGATGGTCGGTCGCCCTCTCGAGGATCGTTACCCCACGCGCACCCCGCGCATTGGCGAGACCATGTTCGAGGTGAAGAACTGGGTGGTCCATCATCCGCTGCATCCGGAGCGGCAGGTCATCAAAGGCGTGGATATCAGCCTGCGCAAGGGCGAGGTGGTCGGCATAGCCGGCCTGATGGGCGCCGGACGCACGGAATTCGCCATGAGCCTCTTCGGCAGGAGCTACGGCACGAAGATCAGCGGCGAGGTCTACCTCCACGGCAGGAAGGTCGATGTATCGAGCGTCGGCAGGGCGGTAGGCCAGGGTATCGCCTACGCCACGGAAGACCGCAAGACCTACGGCCTGAACCTGATCGACCACATCAAGCACAATATCTCGATCGCCAATCTCAAGGGCGTCTCGGCTGGCGGCGTGATCGACGACATCAAGGAACTCAATGCCGCCAACGACTATCGCCGGAAAACCAACATCCGGTCTTCCAGCGTCTACCAGATCACCGGCAACCTTTCCGGCGGCAATCAGCAGAAGGTCGTGCTGTCGAAGTGGCTCTTCGCCAATCCCGAGGTGCTGATCCTCGACGAGCCGACACGCGGCATCGACGTCGGCGCCAAATACGAGATCTACACGATCATCAATCGGCTTGCCGAGGAAGGCAAAGCCATCCTGGTGATTTCGTCGGAGATGCCGGAACTGCTCGGCATCTGCGACCGCATCTATGTCATGAACGAAGGACGCATCGTCGGCGAGATGGCCGGCAGCGAAGCCTCGCAAGAGAAGATCATGCGCGCTATCGTTCGCGGGGAAGGAAGAGCCGCATCATGAGCACGGAAACAGCTGGCAAGGCGGTGAGCCCGGCCAAAGCTTCGGCGCAGGCGGCGCTGAAGGAGAACCTGCGCGATTACGGCCTGGTGCTGGCGCTCATCGCCATCATGGTGTTCTTCCAGTTCACGACCAACGGCACGCTGTTCAAGCCGGTGAACCTCACCAATCTGGTGCTGCAGAACTCCTACATCATCATCATGGCTCTCGGTATGCTCCTGGTGATCGTCGCCGGCCATATCGACCTGTCGGTCGGCTCCGTTGCCGGCTTCATCGGCGCGGTCGCAGCGGTGCTGATGGTGCGGTACGGCGTCAATCCGATCCTGGCGGCGTTCATCTGCCTGATCGTCGGTGGCCTGATCGGTGCCTCCCAGGGTTACTGGATCGCTTATATGAAGATCCCCTCCTTCATCGTCACGCTGGCGGGAATGCTGGTCTTCAAGGGCCTGTCGCTGGCGCTGCTCGGCGGCCAGTCGGTCGGGCCCTTTCCGCGCGAGTTCCAGTTGCTCAGCGCCGGCTTCATCCCCGACGTGATCGGCCCGATCACGATCGGGGGCGTCACGCTGCACTCCACGACGCTCCTCATCGGGGTCGCGATCGTGGCGGCGATGCTCTACTTCAGCCTGAGAAGCCGCCGCAACCGCGAGAAGCACGGTTACGAGGCGGAGCCTTTCGCCCTGTTCGTCGTCAAGAATGGCTTCATCTCGGCCATCGTGCTGTTCCTGGTCTACATGATGGCGTCCTACAAAGGCCTGCCCAACGTGCTGATCGTGATGGGCGTCCTCATCGCGCTCTTCGTCTTCGTCACCAAGCGCATGACGTTCGGCCGGCGCATCTATGCGATGGGCGGCAACGTGAAGGCGGCGGCGCTGTCCGGGATCAAAACCGAACGGCTCACTTTCACGATCTTCGTCATCATGGGCGCTCTGTCGGCTCTCGCCGGCCTCATCTTCGCCGCGCGGCTGAACACGGCCACGCCGAAAGCAGGCCTCGGCTTCGAGCTCGACGTGATCGCGGCCGTGTTCATCGGCGGCGCCTCGGCCATGGGCGGCGTCGGCCAGGTGGCGGGCGCCGTCATCGGCGCGTTCATCATGGGCGTCATGAACAACGGAATGTCGATCATGGGCGTCAACATCGACTGGCAGCAGGTCATCAAGGGCCTGGTCCTGCTCGGCGCCGTCGTCTTCGACGTGTACAACAAGAACAAGACTTGAGCGGCTCGGGACGGAGCGGCCGATACAGGCCCTCTATTTTCCAGCGCCCCATGGCGCGCGACTCGTCGGTGTAGGAGCAGGGAATGCTGATTTCTGAGATTGTCGACGCGAACGGAATCGTGCGTGTGGCCATTCGTAGCGGAGACACTGCGCGGATCGTGCGGGACGCGGCGAGCGTCTACGCCCTTGCAATGGAAGCCACCCGCTCCGGAGAAGGGCTTGTAGCTCTCATCCATCGCAAGGGCCTCGGCGATGCCGTGGATCTCGAGGCTGCCTATCGCGACGGGCGCCTGCGCTCGCCGATCAGCCATCCAGATCCCGCGCACCTCCATCTGACGGGCACTGGTCTCACCCATCTCGGCTCGGCCGCGACGCGCGACGCCATGCATAAGAAACTCGCCGACGACGGCGAGGAGGACCTCACCGATTCCATGAAGATGTTCCGCATGGGCATCGAGGGGGGCAAGCCTGCCGCGGGCACCGTCGGCGTGCAGCCCGAATGGTTCTACAAGGGCAACGGCGCTTTTGCCGTCGCGCCGGGCGCGCCGCTGGTCTCGCCCGACTTCGCCAAGGATGGCGGCGAGGAGCCGGAGATCGCGGGCATCTATGTGATCGGCGACGACGGCACGCCATTCCGTGTCGGGTTCGCGCTTTCCAACGAATTCTCCGATCACGTGACGGAACGCGTCAACTACCTGTATCTCGCGCACTCGAAGTTGAGAAACGCCTCTTTCGGACCGGAGATTCTGGTTGGCGCGTTGCCGGAAGACATCCGGGGAACGTCGCGCATCCTGCGCGGCGGCAAGCCGCTGTGGGAGAAGCCGTTCCTTTCAGGCGAAGCGAACATGTCGCACAGCATCGACAATCTGGAGCATCACCATTTCAAATACGCCCTGTTCCGCCAGCCGGGCGATGTGCACGTCCACATGTTCGGCACGGCCACGCTGTCCTTTGCCGACGGTGTCCGAACCGAACCGGGCGACGTATTCGAGATCTCCGCGCCGGATTTCGGACTGCCGCTGCGCAATCCGCTCAGCATGGCGGATGCCGTGCCGGTTCGAGTGAAAGCTCTCTAGAGCAGGATCATTTTAGGTTGCCGCGTATCCAGCGTTGACGAGATAGTTCGCGCATTCGTTGGGGGTGAACTGATCGAGCAGGGCACCGATGCGCTTGCGCACGGATCGCACACTTCG